>ENA-UOUL01000038-UOUL01000038.1-bioreactor-metagenome-genome-assembly--contig:-NODE-38-length-190092-cov-8.768760_pt1 | contig 190092 bp, 185 predicted proteins | sample MGYA00249838_ERZ747220 | MGnify/ENA primary metagenome ERZ747220 (study PRJEB28778, sample SAMN05720191) | bioreactor metagenome | isolation source: Anaerobic biogas reactor | place: USA:Washington... | reverse complement strand
GGCCGACGGGCCGTTCCGACCGCCTAGGTTCGGGACATGCCCGCCGGCCCTTCGCCACTGAACCGTCAGCCGTTCCGTCATCAGCCGTTCCGCCGTCAGCCGTTCCACCGTCCCCGGCCGCCCGCACCGGCACAACCGTCCCTGCGGCCCGCGTCCCTGCAGCCCGGCCCGCTCGACCGGTTCGGTGAGCTGCTGCGCCCCGGATGGTTCCGCACGCCCACCGCGCGCCGCGTCGCCGCGGGCCTCCTCGTCGTCGTCGCGGTACTGCTGATGCTCCGCGGCGATCCCGGCGCCGCCCGGACATCCGTGGTGGTCGCCGCGCGCGACCTGTCGCCCGGACACACCCTCACCCGCGACGACGTGACGGTCGCCGAGCGCGAGAGCAGCGCCGTCGTCGCCGGAACACTCACCGATGTCGCCGCCGCCGTCGGGCACACCGTCGCCGGGCCCGTCCCCACCGGGGAAGCCCTCGTCGACACCCGCGTGCTCGGCCCGCGGCTCGCGTCGGCCGCCGTCGGCCTCGACGACGCCCGGCTCGTCCCCATCCGGCTCGCCGATGCGGGCGTCGGCGAGCTGCTGCGGGAAGGCGATGTCGTGGACGTGCTGACGGTCGCGGCGGAGCCCGTCGGCGACGCCGCGGGACCACCCGGCGCCCACGTGCTCGCAACCGGCGCCGTCGTGGTGCTCGCGCGCCGCGACGCATCGTCGGGTACCGGCCGCGACCACGTGGTTCTCGTTGCGCTCGGCGCCGATCAGGCCACCGCGGTGGCCGCCGCATCGCTTGTGAGTGCGCTCACCGTCACCGTGCACTGACCACACGGACACCGGCGGGCGGTTTATCGTCCACCTGTCGGCATGTGACGTGGGACACCCCCGTCGACAGGCGATACGGGATTCCCCCGGTCGCGGGCGAGAGCCGACACCGCATCGCGCGGACCTGCCGAAAGGAACAGCAGCATGCTGAAGGGGTTCAAGGACTTCCTGCTCAGAGGAAACGTGCTCGACCTGGCGGTCGCGGTCGTCGTCGGCACCGCGTTCACCGCGATCGTCACGGCGTTCACCGAATACGTCATCAACCCGCTGATCGCCGCGCTGGGCGGCGACAACGAACTCGGCTGGGGTTTCCAGCTCGTCGCCGACAATCCGTCGACGTTCGTCAACATCGGCGCGGTGATCACCGCCGCGATCAACTTCGTCATCATCGCCGCAGTGGTGTACTTCGTGCTGATCGCGCCGGCGAACGCCGCGAAGAAGCGCTTCGCCACCGACCCGACCGACGACGAGGCCAGCGCGGAGGATCTGCTGATCCAGATCCGCGACATCCTCGAGGCACAGACCGGGCAGCCGGGGCAGGGTGGCGCGCACGCCAAGCCCGCTCCCGATCAGCTCTGAGTCTTCCCGCCACACGAAGAGACCCGACACGAAGAAACCGGTCCCGCTCGGAGGTTCCGAGCGGGACCGGTTCGTTCTACGACCGGGTCGGGCGTGCTACGCCGTCACCGTGCGTGGATCCGTATCAGACGGTCCAGGCCTGACCGTAGGTGGTGACGTTGTCGCCGTTCTCCGTGATGGCGCGCACGAACGGGCGGACCTGGATCGCGCCGACGACGCCGGACGCGGTGCCGTGGACGTTGGCGAACTGGACGGTCTTGTAGTCACCGTCGAACTCGCCCTCGGCGACGACGAGCTCCTCGATGCCCGGAGCCGGGGTCAGCTCGAGCTCGGCGTAGGCCTGGGGGAGGATGTCGTCGACACCGACACCGACCTCGACGAGCGTGGTCGGATCGAGCGTCAGATCAGCGCTGAGCGACGGAGTGCTGTAGGTGACGCCGATGGCGCCGTCGATGCTGGCGGCCCACGCGAACTGGTAGCCGAACTGGAAGGTGGTGCCCTCCTCGTCGGCGGCGTCCTCACCGATGAGGTTGACGGTGCCGCGGCCGTTGTGGAAGAACTCGCGGTTGAACGGGCTGCCACCGAGAGCGGGAACACCGTGGATGTGGGTGTCCTCCTGGGTCACGACAACCTCGAGGCCGTCGGAGACGATGCGGTTCTGGTCGTTGACCTCGGCCGAAGCGGCACCCGAGGCGCCGACGACCATGCCGAGAACGGCGGCACCGGCCAGGACGCTGTTACGGGCGGCCTTGAAGCCACGCGACTTGATTCCCATGATTACTCCGTACTTGGTGGTGGGGATTTACTGCGGGATTGCTCGGTACCGGACTCAGAGAGTCCAGACCTGGCCGTAGGTGGTGACGTTGTCGCCGTTGGCCGTGATGGCGCGGACGAACGGGCGGACCGAGACCGGGCCGATGACGCCGGTCGCAGCGCCGTGGACGTTGGCGAACTGGACTTCCTTGAAATCGCCGTCGAACGGGCCATCAGCCACGACGATCTCCGCGATACCGGGCGCCGGGGTGAGTTCGATCGCTGCCGTGGCCTGCGGAAGCAGACCGGACGTCTTCAGAACATCCTTCGCGTACGGCTGCGGGCTGGTCTCCCCATTCGGGACGAACAGCGGGTCACCGTCCGCGGTGCCATCGGAGGTCTTCGGCACACGGTCCTCGGATTTGACCTTGTTTCCGTCGTAATCGATGTAGTCTCCGGCCTTCACGATCGGGTCGCCGTTTTCATCGACCTCCTCGGAATCCGCGTCAGCCGTGTTCCACAGCGGATCGTAGAGGGGGATGTTCTCGATGCCACGTGTCGACGTCAACGAGGGATCCGGGCTCTCCCAGCTGAATCCGAGAACGCCGTCGATCGACGCCGCCCACGCGACCTGGTAGCCGAACTGGAACGTGGTGTCCTCGAAGTCGGCTGCCGTGGGGCCGACGATGTGGGCGAGGCCGCGGCCGTTGTGGAACCACTCGCGGCTCAGCGGGCTGCCACCGATCGGGGGCACACCGTTGATGAAGGTGTCCTCCTGGGTGACGATCACCTCGTTGCCATCGGACACGATCCGGTTCTGGTCGTTGACCTCGGCGCTCGCCGCGCCGGCCGATCCCAGAACCAGACCGGCCACGGCGGCGAACGCCACCGTGGCGTTGCGGGCGGTCCGGAAACCGCGTCGCGTCTGAATCTTCATGAATGCCTCATCCGTTCTTTATGTGCCGGGTCGCGCGCCCGCTCCGACAACGTGGTCGCCTCGCCCCCGCGACGCACATTCACACACACCGTCGCCGGGAGCTGCCGCCGATGGTGTTGTGATGAATCAACGTCCGCACGGTTGCGTAACCGATTCGTGATCAATTCCCAGCCTCGCGACCGTTCCTTGACCTGATCGAACCTGTGAGGAGATTAGACCGTGACCCAGAACCGGACAACACTTTGATCCACGTCGTGGAACAGCGACATTTCGGAGTTCACGGATCCGGCGGAGCGCAAGATTCCCGGTACCGAGATTCACACCACAGCGTGCTTCTCGGCCGCGACAGCGCCCGGCGCGCACCTCTCTACCCGAACATCTGCCCAGGTGACACGCTGATTGTCCGGGAGCACAAGATCACCCGCCCGACCTGCGCTGTGACCAGAGACACGAGACCCCCCGGCGCGTCGTCCGCGCCGGGGGGAAAGGGAAGGTTAAGGGAAGGTTGCAGCACCGGCAATTCCGGGTCCCGTCGCGTCCGAAGTGACGCTAACCTAAGTGATCGATATCACAGTTTACCGTGATGTGGGGGAACCTGCCGTCGCAACCAGTCGTCGGACTCGTCGGTTCGCGGCGCCTCGGAACCCCGTTCGTCGCGCGTCGTCTCGGGAAGGACGTCGCCGAAGATCCGATCGAGCCGCGCGCGCTCGGCCCGCGACAGCGATGTGCGTTCCCGCGCCGGCGGCGGGGCGTCGCCGGTGTCGTTGGTGTCCTTGCCGGAAATGGTGCTACTCCTCCACCCGAGACAACTCTTCGATGACGTACGACGCCAGCGGCAGCAGCGTCGCCATGCCGTCGCGGATCGCCGCGCGTGACGACGCCAGGTTGACGACCAGCGTCGACCCCGACACCCCGACCAGTCCGCGCGACACCCCGGCGTCGACGGCACCGGAGGCGAGCCCGGACGACCGCAGGGCCTCCGCGATCCCCAGGATCTCGTGGTCGAGGACTTCCGCGGTGGCCTCGGGAGCGACATCACGCGGGGTCACCCCGGTGGCGCCGACCGAGATGACCAGATCGACACCGCCGATGACGGCGGTGTTGAGAGCGTTGCGGATCTCCACCTCGTCGGCAGCGACCGACACGACCCCGTCGACCACGAATCCCGCTTCCGCGAGGAGCTCGGTGACCAGCGGACCCACCGAGTCGGGATTGTCGCCGTGCGACACGCGGTCGTCCACGACGACGACGAGGGCTCGGCCGATTCGGGGCGCTTCGAGTTCCATGAACTCCAAGGTAGTTCCCGGGGCGTCCGGACGCGCTGTATGTCCGGGAAACCGCAGTGTGAGTACGTTCTCGATCATCGTCCACCTGTCTGTGCGTCGGAACCTGTCTGTACGTCGACGGTCTGCGGGTTGCCGCCCCGCGCGTCGGTGTAGGTGATCTGCACGGTCGAGCCCGGAGCCTGGGAGCGGATCGCCGCGATCAGCGAATCGCCGTCCGTGATCACCCGATCGTCGACCTTCGTGATGACGGCGCCGCGCGGGATCCCGGCCGCCTCCGCGGGACCCCCCGCCACCACCTCGACGACCGTCGCCCCGTCCGCGTCGTCGCGGGTGGGTACCTGCACGCCGATGATCGCGTGGGTGGCGCTGCCGGTGTCGATGAGTTCCTGCGCGATGCGGCGGGCCTGCTCGACGGGGATCGCGAACCCGAGCCCGATCGACCCGGCCTCGCCGCCCGACGTGGCGATGGCGGTGTTGATGCCCACCAGCCTGCCGTCCATGTCGACGAGGGCTCCACCCGAGTTGCCGGGGTTGATGGCGGCGTCGGTCTGCACCGCGTCGATCACGGTGTTCTGGTTGCCGGTCTCGCCGCTGGTGGAGACCGGCCGGTTGAGCGCCGAGACGATGCCGGAGGTGACGGTGCTCTCGAGGCCGAGCGGCGACCCGACGGCGACGACGCTCTGCCCCACCTGCAGGGCATCGGAATCGCCGAGTTCGATGGGGGTCAGGTCGGTGCGTGCGTCGACCTTCACCACGGCGATGTCGGAGACGGGGTCGGTGCCGACGATGCTCGCGGGCGCGGAAGTGCCGTCGGAGAAATACACGGTCAGCTGTGCCGGCTGTCCGGCGCCGGACACGACGTGGTTGTTGGTGAGGATCAGGCCGTCCGACGACAGGACGACGCCCGAGCCCTCCCCCGACGCGGAACGCCCGACCACCTCGATGCGCACGACGCTCGGCACGACCTTCTGCGCGACGGCCTGCACCGATCCGGCCGGGGCGTTCGCGACGGTCGTGGTGTCGGCCTTCGGTGCGTCCAGCGCATTGGTCACCGCCGGGGTGTTCGCGTCGCGCACCGTCCACGCACCCACCGCACCGCCGATACCGCCGCTGACGAGGGCGAGCGCGACCGCGCCGATCGCGAGCGCGGAACGCCCCGGCATCCGGCCCGCCGGCCGCGGCGCCGCCGGGTGCGGCTGCGGCACGTCCGGGTGCGGTGTGCCCGCGCCCGGGTACGGATGCTGCCCGGGTGCCTGCGGGTGGCCCTGCTGCGGTGTCGGCTGCTGCGGTGTCGGCTGCTGGGCCGGTCCGGTCGGCTGCGACCCGTACGGGTGGGGCCGGTACGGGTTCGGGTTCGGGTTCGGCTGGTGCTCCGGTTGCCCGGCACCACGAGTGGAGTCGTCGGTCATCGGTGGATCGCCTTCCCAGCGGGTCGCGCGCTGTGCGCGGAGCACTGTCGCGCTCGCTCTGTCGTCTCGCTCTGTCCTCCAGGATGAACCGGGTAACTGAGAACCGCCTGAAAGTCGCCTCCCGGTTTTCCTGTCAAACACTCACGATTCCAGCTGCGACGTCCCCGGCAGGACGATCTTGATGAGTGCGCCGCCGCGTCGCGAACGCTCCACCCCGATCGTGCCGCCGTGCTTCATCACGATCTGCCGGACGATCGCGAGCCCCAACCCCGATCCGGGCATCGAGCGGGCCGTCGTCGCGCGGTAGAACCGTTCGAACACCAACTCCCGTTCCTCCTCGGGGATTCCCGGACCGGCGTCGTCGACGGTCAACTCCATCAGGCCCGCGTCGATCTGCCGCATCGCGACGATCACGTCCTGCCCGGCCGGGCTCCACTTCGCGGCGTTGTCCAGCACGTTGACGACCGCGCGGGTGAGGGTCGCGTGGTCGCCGAACACGAACCACGGTTCCGTCGTCGCGGTGAAATCGATGTCGGTGCGTCGGCGACGCGCCCGCTCCAGGCTGCGTTCCACGACGTCCGCGACGTCGACCGCCTCGAACACCGTCTCCGGGGCGTCCTCACGGGCCAGATCCACGAGGTCACCGACGAGCGTGGACAGTTCCTCGATCTGGCCGACGACGTCGGCGCGGAGCTCGGCCATGTCGTCGTCCGGCAGGCTCGGCGCACCCGGGCTGCTCGCGGCGATGAGCAGTTCCATGTTGGTTCGCAGCGACGTCAACGGGGTGCGCAGTTCGTGGCCGGCGTCCGCGACGAGACGCGACTGCCGCTCCCGGGACTCGGCGAGCGCCCGCAACATCATGTTGAAACTCTCGGTGAGCCGCGCGAGCTCGTCGTGCCCGGTGACGCTGATGGGTCGCAGGTCATCGGTCCGCGCGACACGTTCGGCGGCCGCCGTCAACCGCGCGACAGGTCGTAGACCGGTGCGGCCGACGGTCGCGCCCGTCGCACCGGCGAGGACGACACCGCACCCACCGACGAGGAACAGCACGCTCGCGAGCCGGTTGAGCACCTCGACGGTGGGGCCGAGACGCTGCGCGATGACGACGGTGCTGCCGTCGGGAATGCGTTGGGCGAGCACCCGCTGCTGATCGACGGTCCGCAGCGACGAGTCGGCGGCGCCCGTCGCGACGGCGAGTTCGGGGTCGCCGATCGGCACCGACGATCCGGGGGGCACGTACTGCCCCAGATCCGGGTAGACGAGGGCGACGGAGATGTCGGAACTGTAGAGCTGGGCACCCCCGATGTAGCGGGGATCGTAGGTGATCAGGGTGCTGGACTCGACGAGCGCGTCGGCGCGGGCACGGAGCTGCTTGTCGACGTCGGCGTACAGGGCGCGGGCCACCACCATGTAGGCGGCGATGGACGTCACCGCGACCGCGATGGCCACGGCACCCGCCGCGAGCAACGTCACACGGACCCGCAGCGGCACCGAACTCGTCAACAGCATCGGTGGTCGCATCGGGCGGCTCACGGCGGGGTCTCGCGCAGAACGTAGCCGACGCCGCGCACCGTGTGGATCAGGCGCGATTCGCCGCCGGCCTCCGTCTTGCGCCGCAGATACCCCACATACACCTCGAGGGCGTTGCCGGACGTCGGGAAGTCGTAGCCCCACACCTCCTCGAGGATGCGGCTGCGGGTGAGCACTCGCCGCGGGTTCGCCATGAGCATCTCCATGAGGGAGAACTCGGTGCGGGTGAGGCTGATGGGCCGGTCGCCGCGGGTGACCTCGCGGGTCGCGGGGTCGAGGGTGAGATCGGCGAAGCGCAGGGTTTCCTCGGCGGCGCCGTCGGGGCCGGTCGTCGTGCGTCGCAGCAGGGCCCGGAGTCGGGCGAGGAGTTCTTCGAGCGCGAACGGTTTCGGCAGGTAGTCGTCGGCACCGGCGTCGAGTCCGGCCACACGCTCGGACACCGAGTCGCGGGCGGTGAGCACGAGGATCGGCAGGTCGTCGCCGGTGCTGCGCAACCGGCGGCACACCTCCAGGCCGTCGACGCGCGGCATCATCACGTCCAGCACCATCGCGTCGGGACGGGCGGCCGCCACCTTCTCGAGCGCGTCCTGCCCGTCCGTCGCGAGTTCGACGGTGTACCCGTTGAAGCTGAGTGATCGGCGCAGGGATTCCCGCACCGCCCGGTCGTCGTCGACCACCAAGATGCGCATGGGCACCATTTTGGCCCCGACCACTGAGAGTCGGCTGAGAACCGTCAGAGTGTGTCGGGGTCGATCACTCCGAGTTGGACGGCCTTCACCAGTCGGCGGGGAACGCGGTGCGTGACGCCGTGTACCGTCACCGGCACCAGATCAGGCGCCGCGGTGTTCCACTGTGCGCGGCGACTGCGCGTGTTCGAGCGGGACATGCGTCGTTTCGGAACTGCCATCGGTTTCTACCTCTCCTCTCCTGCGATCCGTGTGTACATCCGGTCGCTCCGGCTACTGGGAGCGCACACGACGGCCGTACTTGCGTTCGAACTTCTCGACGCGGCCGGCCGTGTCGAGGTTGCGGGTGGTACCCGTCCAGAACGGATGCGATTCGCTGGTGACATCGACGACCACCAGCGGGTAGGTGTTCCCGTCCGACCACTCGATCGTGCGGTCGGACACGATCGTCGAACGGGTCAGGAACGTCGACCCGGTGTTCGCGTCCTGAAAGACCACTGGATGGTAGTCGGGGTGGATATCTGATTTCACGTCGATCACCTCTCTGTATTCGGCTGTGCGTCGGCACGGGTGCCCGCATCGACGCCGTCGTCGGTGCAGGGGTCACGGTGGTGGTCGCCGAAGGGGTCGTCCCACATCGGCCACAACTCGGGATGGGCGAACTCGTCGTCGGTGAGCAATGCCTCACCCAACGCGCCGAAGATCGCCTCAGGGTCGGCATCGTGGACCAGCACGACGAGGGAGGTGTCGCGGTCGCCGTAGGTGTCGTCCCAGCGCAGCGCCGCCATCGCCAGCCGCGTGCCTGGCGCCTCGGCGAGCTGTTCGGGGGTCATCGACGCCAGCCACGGCCCGGCGTGCGCGACCCGCAGCCCGCCCCCGGCGGATTCGATGAGCAGCGCGGTATCGGGCTGGGTCGCCACCCACACGCGGCCGCGGGTGCGGATCACCCCGTCGAGCAGCACGTCGATTGCCTCGTGCAGCCGCTCCGGGTGGAAGGGACGCTGCGCGGCGAACTCGAGCAGTCGCACCCCGCAGTCGTCGTCGAGCGGTGGCTGGCCGCGCAGCAGCGGCGAATACGCGCCGCTGATCTCGCCGCGGCGCGCTGTCGGCGGGATGCGCAGCAGCAGGGCCTCGACGTCGGGGGTCGCGGACCACACGACCGGCGCGTCGGGTGCCAGGCGGGTGAGCACGGCGTGCAGGCGGGCCTGCTGCCAGCCGTCGGCGCCCGGCCGGACGACGAGGGCGTCGGCGAACTCGACCTGCCCGACGACCCCCTGCGCGACGGTGCGCTCGTCGTCGGGAGTGGTGGAGATCTCCTCGTCACCGCTCGCGTCGTCGAGCCAGGTGGCAGCGTCGAGACACGTGACCACGGCGTCGACCCGAACGTCACGGGCGGCGGGTCCGTCGATCTGCCCGACAACGTCGGCGACCACGACGTGCTCGATGGCCCAGCACACGGCTTCGGGTTCGAGTTGTGGGTCGAGGCGCAGCACGATCCGGTCGACGTTGCTGCGCCGGTGCAGGCTCCGCAGCAGCGGCAGCAGGTCTTCACGCAGAGTGCAGGAGACGCAGCCGTGGGCAAGTTCGAGCGGTGTGTCGCGGCGGTCGTCGACGGTGGTCACGGTACGGCGCACGAGCCCTTGTGCGAGTTCCCGGAGGTCGTGGTGGACGACGATCGTGCCGGCCTTCAGTAGCGAGGCAGCGGCACCGGCGGTCCCCGGGTCGCGACCGGACACGACGATCAGCGGTGTCCTGGTGTCCACAGCACCCCTTTCGAAAATGGTTGTCATCAACGGTTCGAGAGCGTAACCTCATCGGAGCCGTTTGTCGAAAATGATTGTCGTTACGTGTTGTGCGTGCGACGAAGGAAGGACAACCCGTGTCTGCGCACTGCCAGCTCACCGGACGCTCCCCCGGATTCGGGAAATCCGTCTCCCACTCCCACGTCCGCACCAACCGCCGCTGGAACCCGAACATCCAGCGCAAGACGTACTACGTACCCTCGCTCGGGCGGCGCGTCACCCTGACGCTGTCCGCAAAGGGCATCAAGACCGTCGACCGCGACGGCATCGACGCTGTCGTCGCGCGTCTGCGTACCCGCGGGGAGAAGATCTGATGGCCCGCAACGAACTGCGCCCCATCGTCAAGCTGCGGTCGACCGCCGGAACCGGCCACACGTACGTCACCCGCAAGAACCGTCGCAACGACCCCGACCGGCTCGTCCTGCGCAAATACGATCCGACGCTGCGCCGACACGTCGACTTCCGCGAGGAGAAGTAGCCGTGGCCAAGAAATCGAAGATCGCCCGCAACCGGCAGCGAGAGGAGATCGTCGCCCGGTACGCCGAGCGTCGCGCGGAGCTGAAGGCGATCATCCGACGGCCGTCGAGCACACCCACCGACCGAGCCGCAGCTCAGGCCACCCTCCAGCGCCTGCCCCGTGACGCGAGTCCGGTACGATTGCGCAATCGAGATGCCGTGGACGGCCGCCCTCGCGGCCACCTGCGCAAGTTCGGCCTGTCGCGCGTGCGTGTGCGTGAGCTGGCCCACCGCGGGGAGCTCCCCGGCGTCCACAAGTCGAGCTGGTGAGGAGCGAGGTATGGCAGTCAAACGAGGACCGTCGAAGAAGTCACGCGCTGTCGAGGGCCGCAAGCCGAAGAAGAATCCGCTCTTCGCGGCGAAGATCGACCACGTCGACTACAAGGACGTGAACCTGCTCCGCACGTTCATCTCCGACCGCGGCAAGATCCGCAGCCGTCGCGTCACCGGCCTGACCCCGCAGCAGCAGCGTCAGGTGGCCATCGCCGTCAAGAACGCGCGCGAGATGGCTCTGCTGCCCTACGTCAGCGGCAAGTAACCTCTCTGCCCGAACGGCACTCGGTGGTGAGTGTGCAGTTGTCGGCGCCTCGAGGCCCGAAAACCACCGATAACTGCACACTCACACCGGCGCACCCGCGTCACGCAGATGTCTCCGGACCCGCTCGACGACCGTGCGCGGGGTGCGACGCAGCAACTCGGAGTTCACCCGGATCACCGCCCATCCGAGAGCCGCGAACTCCTCGTACCGTTCGATGTCGACGGTCCGCTGTCGCGGATCGGTCCAGTGGTGGGCACCCTCGTACTCGACGGCGACACGCCACCGCGGCCAGCCCAGGTCGGCGTGACCGATCACCCGGTGTCCGTCGACGATCGGCACCTGGGTCTGCGGCACCGGGAGTCCGGAACGGACGAAGAGCAGTCGGACGCGGGACTCCTGCGGCGACTCCGCACCCGGATCGACGAGCGCGAGCACATCGGTGAGCTTCGCCAGCCCCCGTTCTCCGGAGTGCCGCTCGGCCAGCGCGGCGATCTCGGCCGGTTGGAGCCGCGTGACGCGACACAGTTCGTCGAGCCTGGCGACCGCGTCGTCACGGGCCAGCCACCGGCCCAGGTCGAACCCGGTGCGGGCGGGTGTCGTCACGGGAAGTCCTCGCACGTCGCACACCTCGTCGCTGAGCAAGGTATCGCCGTGGACGAGCACACCCGTACAACCCCGACGGCTTCCGTGCCGGACGAGTTCGGCGGGTTCTCGCACATCGATCCACCTGCTCCCGTGCATCGCTGCCGCGGACAGACCTGCCACGACGCCGACACGCCCCGACCACAACCATGCCGCGTGCGCACGATGCGCCGCGTCGAGCGGGACGGAAGCGTCGATGTACACGTTGCGGTACAGCCGCGTGAAACGCCGCAACTGCCCCTGCCCGACCCTGCCCTGCGCTACCGCCTCCGACCCGAGGAAGGGTCTGTCGAATTCCCCCATTTCCGACACGATGCCGGACGGCACCCCGATCGGGAACCCCCTTGTCGCGCACCTGTGGACAACTCCGCCGAGTGTGCACATATCGACGTGTTCCACCCGGCGAACGGCCCGTAGCTGCACACTCGACAACCCACCCCGCTCAGATCGTTAGACTGAGCAATCGTGTCTGGCGTGATCTCGGGATTCACTGTGATCTTCGTGATCATCGCAATCGGGTTCGTACTCGGACGCCGAGGCACGCTCGGCGCCGACGCGCAGACGGTGCTCAGCAAGATCGTGTTCGTCGTCGCGACGCCCGCGTTGCTGTTCGATGCACTCGCGACCTCCGACCTGTCGTCGATCTTCTCCGAACACCTGTACGTCGGTGCCGCGACCGCGCTGGTCGTCGCGGCGGTCTACCTCCTCGTCGCGCGACTGTGGTTGCGCCGCGCCGTTCCCGAACTGGTGGTCGGTGCGCTCGCCTCGTCGTACGTGAACTCCGCGAACCTCGGAATCCCCATCGCCGTGTTCGTCCTCGGCGACGCCTCGTTCGTGGCGCCCCTGATGCTGTTCCAGATCATCGTGCTCTCCACCCTCGCGCTCACCGCACTCGACGTGTCGACCATGCGGGAGGGTGCGTCGCGGTGGGACACGGTCACCGCGCCGTTCAAGAACCCCATCGTCCTCGCGGGCGCCGCCGGGCTGATCGTCGCCGGCACCGGATGGACGGTACCGACTGCGCTGATGCAACCGATCCAACTGCTCGGCGGGGCGTCCGTTCCCGGCGCCCTCCTCGCATTCGGGCTGTCGCTGCAGGGCGTGCGGGTACTGCAACGCGGCACCAGCCCGCGCCGCGACGTCGCCGTCGCCTCGTTCCTCAAGATCGTCGTGCAACCGGTGCTGGCGTACGCGATGGGCCGCTACCTGCTGCACCTCGACGACGAAGGCCTGTTCGCGGTGGTCGTCGTGGCGATGCTCCCGACCGCGCAGAGCGTGTTCGTGTACGCCGCCGCGTACGGGCGGGGCACCGTCCTGGCCCGCGACGCCGCGCTCGTCACGACGCTCGCCGCGGTCCCGGCCATCGCCCTCGCGACCGTGCTCCTCACCTGATCTACGAACGCCCCCGACTCCACGCCGCCCACAACGTCGCGTACCGGCCGCCGCGCGCGACCAACTCGTCGTGTGACCCCTCCTCGACGATGCGACCGCCGTCCATGAGCACCACCCGGTCGGCGCGCGCCGCCTGACTGAGCCGGTGCGCGACGATCAGCGCGGATCGTCCCTTCAACGCCTCCTCCGCCGACGACTCGAGGCGGTCGGCGCCGGCCGATCCGGCGTCGGCGGTGGCCTCGTCGAGGATCACCAGCGCCGGATCCAGCAGGATCAGGCGGGCCAACGCGAGTTGCTGTTCCTGCATCGGTGTCAGGACGTGCCCGCCGGCACCGACCTCGGAGTCCAGGCCCGCCGGCAGCCGCGACACCCAGCCGTGCGCTCCGACCCGTTCGAGCACCCCGACGAGACGTTCGTCGGACGCGTCCGGGGCGGCCATCCGCAGATCGTCGCGGACCGACCCGGAGAACACGTGCACCTCCTGGGTGACCAGAGCGATGTCCTTCGTGCGCCGGGCGTCGCCGAGATCACCGATGGGCACACCCCCGAACGTGACGGCACCGACGGTCGGCGGGTGCACCCCGGCGAGCACCGCCGCGAACGTCGTCTTCCCCGCCCCGGACGCCCCGACCAACGCGACGTGTTCGCCGTCGCGGATGGTCAGGTCGACGCCGTGCAGGATCTCGGGGCCGCCGTCGTACCCGAACCGCACACCGTGGGCGACGAGTTCACGTCCCGACGGTGCCGGCGCGTCCCGCGGCGCGTCGCCACCGATGTGCTCTTCGCATTCCTCGATCAGACCCGCGATGCGCGACAGCGACGACAGTCCGCTCTGTAGTTCGTCCATGACGACCAGCAGTTGCCCCATCGGACCGAACAGTCGGAGGAAGAACAGCATCGCGGTGGTGGTGACACCGACGGAGATCTCCCCGCTGTCCACCAACGCGAATCCGACGAGCAGGATCGACGACATGCCGAGGAACTCGGCGAGGTTGACCCGCCCGAACAGCCGGTTGACGACGATCCGCGCCCGCAGCTCCCACCGCGCGACCCACCACGAATGATGGTCGATGGGCCCGGCGAGCCGCGACCCCAGGTTGAAGGCGTGCACCGTCGGGAGGCCGCGGATGCCGCCGAGCACATGGTGGGCGCGTTCACCCATCGCGATCCGCGACTCCCGGTAGATCGGTGGTGCGTCCCGCGTGTACATGCGGGCACCGAGATAGTGGATCGGCAGCACCACGACGAGCACGATCAGGAACCGCCAGTCGAGGGCGGCCAACCCGAACATGGTGAGCACGACGGTGAACAACGACCCGGACACGACGGGTGCGGCCGAACGGATGGCGTCGCTGACCTGCGCGACATCGTCGGTTGCCCGCGACACCAGATCGCCGCTGCCCGCCGATTCGATGCGGGCGAGCGGCAGACGCATCGCGGCGTCGAGCATGCGTTCGCGCACCCGCGCCAGCGCCGTCTCGAACAGTCGCGAGGTCAGGACGAGTCCGAGCCCACCGAGCCCCGCGTACACGGCGGTGCCGACGACCATCGCCAGTCCCAGCCACGCGATGTCACCGAGGTCACCGCCGTCGAGGGCGACGTCCACCGACCGGCCCATCGCCCACGGGGTGACCAGCCCGGCCGTCGCAGCAGCGACGAGCACGACGAACACACCCACCACCGCGGCGCCACGACCGGAGAACGCGGCGATCGCCACACGGAGCGTGCCGCGCGCATCGGCGGTGCGGAACCGTTCACCGGCGTGCGCCGGAATGGGGGTGCTCATGCGTTTTCCTCGAGTCGTTCGGTGACGGACGGCACGACGATCACGTCGTCGGCCGCGGCCGTCAGCGCCGGGGATCGGGTGAACACGATCGTGGTGCGACCGCGACGCAGTTCCGGGAGCCGATCGGCGATGACCGCCTCGGTGACGGAGTCGACCGCCGTCGTCGGATCGACGAGGACCAGCGTCTCGCTGCCGGCGGCGAGCGCGCGGGCCAGCGACACTCGTTGACGCTGCCCTCCCGAGAGCATGCGTCCCGCTTCCCCGACGGGCGTGTCGAGGCCGGCGGGCAGAACGCGGGCGACGTCGTCGCAGGCCGCGGCGAACACGGCGCGGGTGACGCGGGCGTCGGCGTCGGGGGCTCCGTCGGGGATGCCGGCGGCGATGTTGTCGAGGACGCTGCCCTCGAACAGGTGCGATGCGTGCGGCGCCACCCGAAGGTTGCGGCGCGCGGCGGCGTGGTCGAGGTCGAACAGGTCGACGTCGCCGATCAGGATCCGGCCCGCATCGGGGGTGCGCGACCGCGACAGCACGTCGACGAGATCCGCGACGGTCTCGGTGTCGGCGTGGACCACCGAGAACGTGCCGCGGCGCACCGTCAGGTCGAGGTCGCGGACGTCACCGACCGTCAGGGACTCGACGACGAGGTCGCCGCCGGTGGTGTCGGCGTCGCCCGTGGGTGCGGCGGGCGGTGCCTGCAGGATCCCGAGGACCCGCTCGGACGATGCGACGGCCGCAGCCCACACCGCACCGGCGTTGCTGCCGAGCGCGGCGAGCGGCGCCATGATGACCTGGGTGACACCGACGACGGTGATCAGTTGCCCCACGGTCAGGTGGCCGGTGACGGCCATCGCGCCGGCCGCGACCGCGACGCCCACGATGAGCAGGCCCGACACGAATTCCATGGTCGCGGTGTAGGCGCCCTCGGCCTTCGCCGAACCGAGCACCGCGTCGAGGGCGCGGCGACTCGCCGACCGGTAACGGCGGGACGCCTCGGCGTCGGCGCCGATTCCCTTGACGACGCGGATGCCGGTGACGAGGTCGGTGGCGGTGCCCGCGGCGGCACCGGCGACCCGTTGCTCCTCGAAGCTGCGGCGACGCAGCGGACCGGAGCCCTTGTCGAGCAGCCACAGGATCAGTGGCGCCCCGACGAGGATCGCGACACCGAGCACCCAGGACGTGCCGAGCAGCACGATCGCGCCGAACAGTACGGCCACCATGTTCCCGATCGGGTAGACGGTGACGGCGATGCCGCGGGCGAGTTGCTCGACGTCGGACGTCGCGATGTTCAGGGCGACACCGGGCGCCCGCTGTTCACCGCCGAGTCCGCGGACGTCGAGGATGCGGTCGGTGACGCGGGTGCGCAGCCGATGCTGGACGGCGAGCATCCCGGCCTGCCCGATCCGGCCACCGAACCGCGCGGCGATCGTGAGCACGAGGAACAGCGCAGCCAGAACGAGCACCCACGTCCACAACGCCCCGATGTCGCGGGTGGCGACGGCCCGGTCGATGGCCTGACCCATGACGACGGGCACCAGCGTCTCGCACACCTGGTGCACCGTGACGAGCAGCGCCGCGGGGATCGTCCACCGGCGTGCGGCGACCATCGTGCGCACCGCGAATCGTCGCGGCGTGGTGTCGTCGTCCACGACGATCTCGGGTGTCGGCATCGCCTGCGGTGGCGGGTCGAAGAAGACGGGCAGTTTCATGTTCCTCCGGTATTCGGTCGCGGCGTACAGAGTGCCACGTCGAGCACCTACGGTGGGATCCGTGCGTCTCCTCACATTCGTGGCCTGTGCCCTGCTCGCGGTGGCGTGCGGATCGAGCGGTCCGGACGTCGAACCGCTGCCGGAGGTTCCTCATCCCGCCGACGCCGTGCCGTTCACCGCGCGTCCCGACATCGTCGACGCCGCGCCGTTGACGGTGCGGTCGTATTCGCGGGTGGCCGACGACCGCATCTCGCTGCAGTTCGAAACGGGCACACCCGAGTGCTTCGGGGTGGCACCGGCCGTCACCGAGAGCGACGACGTCGTCACCGTCGAACTGCTCGGTGGGCGCCTGCCGGAGACCCGGGACCGGATGTGCATCATGATCGCGGTGTCGGGGACGGTCGAGGTTCCGCTCGACGCACCGCTCGGCGAACGGGCGGTGACGGCCGCACCCTAGGGTTGACCCCATGCGTTCGCGGTCCACCCTGTCGCCGGTCACAACCCGCTCGGATCGGCTGCGGCCGGCATGAGTGAGGCGCCGCGCCACTGGCTGCTGTACCTGTGCACCGCGACCGCGCTGCTGCACGCCGCGTTCCAGTCGGTGCGCGTGCTCGTCTCCTACCGGGTGCTCGCCCTCGGCGGCGACGCCGTCGTCATCGGTGTGATGACCGCGCTGTACGCGCTGGTGCCGCTGCTCGCGGCCGTGCGATTCGGGCGGGCCGTCGACCGCGGGCACGCCACCGCGATCCTGCGCGGCGGGGTGGTCGTGTCCACGGCCGGGGCGGCGCTCATCGCGTTCGGCGCCAACCTGCCGATCCTCGCGGTCGGCAACATCGTGCTGGGTCTCGGGCAACTGCTCGTCACCGTGTCCGGGCAGGCGTTCGTGTCGATCCTGTCGCCGCCGGGCGGCCTCGACCGCGGCTTCGCCGGGATCACCCTCGGCGTGTCGATCGGGCAGGCCGTCGGTGTGCCCGTCGCCGGACTCATCGCCGCCACCCACAGCGACGGCGGCACCGTCGAAACCACCGGCGCGCTGATCGTCATGACGGTGGTGACGGCGCTCGCGTTCCCGCTCGTCGTCGGCATCCGTGAACCAGCCGGGACCGGTCGCGGTGACGACGGACCACCACCGCAGTCGGTGCTGTCGATGCTGGGCACCCGCGGCATGAAACCGGCCATGTTGTCGTCGCTGGTGGTGCTCGCGTCCGTCGACATCGTCGTCGCGTACCTGCCGTTGCTCGGTGAACACTTCGGGTTCGGGGTGCTGCTGGTGTCGTTGCTGCTCACGGCGCGCACGGTCGCGTCGATCGTGTCGCGGGCGCTGCTGCCGTGGGCGTTGCGCCGGATCCCGCGGCGGTGGCTGCTGCTGTCGGCGACCGCGGGCACCGTCGTGCCGGTCGCGCTGATCCCGCTGATCCCGAACCCCTGGGTGATCGCGCTGCTGCTCGCCGTGTGCGGCACGTTCTGGGGTGTCGGGCAGCCGCTGACGATGACGTGGGTGGTGGAACTGGTGTCGGTTTCCGACCGAGCATCCGCGCTCGCGGTGCGCCTCACCGGCAACCGGCTCGGCCAGGTGTCGGTGCCGCTGGTCGCGGGTGCGGTCGCGGGCGCGGCCGGTGTCGCGTCGGTGTTCTGGGTGACGGCGGCGCTGCTGACGGCGGCGGCGGTCACCACGGCCCGCGCACTCCGCCCCTGACCCGTGCGCACTTTTGGTAGTTGGAGCCACCAGAAAGGCGCACGGGTCAGGGGCGGCGCATCCGCACGTAGTCGCTCACGACCGCCGCACCCAGACCGTCGAGGTCGGGTGCCACGACCCGCCCGCCGACACGGTGCGCCATCCGGTCCACCACCCGCGCCAGACCGGGATCGTCACCGAGCCGGAAGATCGTCACCTGCGCACCGAGCCGTGCCAGATGGTCGAGTTCGCGGACCGTCAACCCCAGGGTGCGGGCGCTCGGCGGATAATCGAACGCCGCGAACCCGTCCGCTTCCAGATGCGCGGTCGGTTCACCGTCGGTGACGACCAACACCACCGGTTGGGCGTTCGGGTGCCGACGCAGATGACGGCCGGCGAGCAGCAGCGCGTGATGCAGGTTGGTGCCCTGCTCGTACACCCCGTCCAGACCGGCGAGTTCACTCGCCGTGACGACCCGCGCGTGCCGGCCGAACGCGATCAGCTGCAGCGCATCGCCGCGGAAGCGGGTGGACACCAGATGGTTCAATGCCAGCGCCGTGCGCTTCATCGGCACCCAGCGACCGTCCATCACCATCGAGAACGACGTGTCGACGAGCAACGCGACCGCCGCCTGCGCCCGCTGCTCCGTCTCCACCACCTCCACGTCCGACACCGCCATCCGCACCGGCACCCCCGGATCCCGCAGCGTCGCGTTCGTCAGAGTGCGCACCACATCCCACGGTTCGGTGTCGCCGAACTCCCACGGACGTGACGCACCGGTCGGCTCCCCCATCGCCCCGGCGCGCCGCGTCTCCCGCTGCCCCGACCGCGACGAGATCCGGTTCATCACGTCCCGCAGCGCCGTCTGCCCGAGTTGACGCATCGCCTTCGGCGACAACCGCCACTGCCCGTCGGCACCCCGATCGAAGAACCCCTGCCGCTGCAGCTCCCGCTCCAGAGCGGCGAGGGTCCGCGCATCGACGACCGCCTCCGGCCCGAGATGCTTCTCCAGTGCGTCGAGATCGATGTCGTCGAGGGCGGCCCCCGCGTACTGCTGCGACAGTTGCTCGGCGAGCCGGTCGAGTTCCGCGATCTCCTGCAGCGCCGACGTGGCCTCACCGAGCCCCGTGCCGTTCTCGCCGCGGAACCGTTCGGAACCCGACCAGTCCTCCCCCGGACGCGCCGACCGCAGATGCCCGTCCAGCCGGTCCAGCTGCTGCATCAGCGACGGCGACCCGAACGCCTGCTGCGCCAGCGCATCCAGCTCGTCACGCTGCTCCTGGCTCAGCGAGTTGCGCAGTCGCTGCGCGGCCGCCGCCCGCTGCGCGAGGGAATCGAGCAGTTCCTCGACGGTGCGCGGGTTCTCCGGGAAGAAATCCCCGTGTTCGTCCATGAACCGCTCGAAATCGGCGGCGGTGTCGTCCCCGCGCGCATGCTTGTCGAGCAGATCGTTCAGGTCCGACAACATGTCGGAGATGCGTTGCCGGTCCTCGTCGGTCGCCCCTTCGAGCGCCTGTTTCATGCCCGCGAAACGTTGGTCGAGCATCTCCCGCCCCAACAGATCGCGGATCTTCTCGTAGTCGGCGCGCGCCTGCGGGCTGCGCCAGTCGTAGTCGGCGAGTTCCTGCACGGCCTGCGCCGTGGACGCGGGCAGTTCCTCGATGCGCATCTCCGAGAAGCGGGCGTCGTCGTCGAGTGCACGGGCCAGCGCCTTGCGTTCCTCGAGCACCGCCCGGTCGAGGAGTTCGCGCACCTCCCGCAGCGTGCCGTCGAGATCGGTGCGGTCCAACAGTTCCCGCTTGCGCCGGTTCGCCCGCGCCGCCAACCTGTCCAGACCGCGCATCCCGTCGTGCCCGCGACGCAGCAGTTCGCGTAGCGCGCGTTGCGGGGAGGTGCCGGCGAGAACGTCGTCGCCGATCGCGGCGAGCGCGTCCCGCAGGTCCACCGGCGGCGCCAGCGGATCACCCCCGGTGTACGGCCCGTACCGCGCGGCGCGGCTCATGACGAATACACCGCCGCGCCCGTCGAATCGGTGTCCTTCGAGATCCGCCGCGCCAGATACAGTCCCTCGAGCGCCAGTTCGATCGCCGACGCCCGCGTCCCCGCGTCGTCCGCACCGAGCCGCTCGGCGACCGCGTCGAGCACCGGCAGTTCGGGCAGCTCGTCGAGAAGTCCCTTCGCCGTGATGCGTTCACCGGTGACCACCGGATCGCCCTGTTCGACGGCGGCGACGAGCGGCGCCAGGTCGATACCCGCGAGCCGCGACCGTGCGGTCTCCGCCGTCGCGCGACGCAGCAGATGATCGAGGATCTCGAATTCACGCCCCTCCTCACCGGACTCGAACTCGACCTTGCCTCGCAGCACCTCGACGACGGTCCCCAGATCGACGGGCCGCGCGACCGGGTCGTCCTCCCCGAGCACCGCGCCGCGGTGCAGGGCCGCGGCCGCGACGGTCTCGGCCCCGGCCACCGCGAACCGCGCCGACACCCCCGACCGCTGATCCACCGACGTGGACTCGCGCAGCAGCCGCGTGAACCGGGCCAGGATCTCGAGCAGATGCGCCGGCACCCGCGCCTGCAGTTCGGCTTCCTGCACGACGACCGCGATCTCGGCGTCCAACTCGAGCGGGTAGTGGGTGCGGATCTCCGCGCCGAAACGGTCCTTGAGCGGGGTGATGATCCGTCCGCGGTTGGTGTAGTCCTCCGGGTTCGCGCTCGCGACCAGCAGCACGTCCAGCGGCAACCGCAGCGTGTAGCCGCGCACCTGGATGTCGCGTTCCTCCATCACGTTGAGCAGCGACACCTGGATGCGTTCGGCGAGATCGGGCAGTTCGTTGACGGCGACGATGCCGCGGTGCGCGCGCGGCACCAGACCGAAGTGGATGGTCTCGGGGTCGCCGAGGCTGCGTCCCTCGGCGACCTTCACCGGGTCGACGTCACCGACCAGATCGGCGACGGACGTGTCGGGGGTGGCGAGCTTCTCCGCGTACCGCTCGGACCGGTGCCGCCACTGCACGGGCAGATCGTCGCCGAGTTCGACGGCGCGCCGAATGGATGCGGGGGTGATCGGTTCGTACGGATGCTCGGCGAGTTCGGATCCGGCGATCACCGGTGTCCACTCGTCGAGCAGCAGCGGCAGGGTGCGCAGCAGCCGGGTCTTGCCCTGGCCGCGTTCGCCGAGCAGCACCACGTCGTGGCCCGCGAGCAGAGCACGCTCGAACTGCGGGACGACGGTCTCGTCGAACCCGACGATGCCCGGCCACGGATCGGTGCCCTCACGCAGCGCGGTGAGCAGGTTCCGGCGGAGCTCGTCCTTGACGGACCGGTGCACGTGGCCGGACGCGCGCAGCTCGCCGACGGTGGACGGCCTGGATGTGGGAGACGTCACCTCACCCAAGGTACGACCGCCGGGACGATTCGGCATCTCCTCGTTCCGCCGTCGCACACCTGCACTTCCGGCACGGACACGTGGATCCTGGGTCGCGCTGGTCCTGCCGCTGCTCGTGCCGTTCCGGTGGCTGGGATCCAACGTCGGATCCAACGTCGGATCGGAGGTCGGATCCGAAGGGATACGGCGGTTGCGGGGATCACGGCGGGCACGTACCGCCTGATGAACCGGGTCGACTGTGAAATCTGATAGACAATGGGGCATGTCGGACACCGAGATCACCTTTTCCAGCGGCGATGTGAGCCTGCACGGCAGCCTCCGCGTCCCCGTCTCGATCAAAGGCCCGGTGCCCGCCGTGCTGCTGCTCGCCGGGAGCGGCCCCACCGACCGCAACGGCGACAGCGCCCTCCTCCCCGGCCCGATCGGCACGCTGCGTCACCTCGCCGACGTCCTCGAGGACAACGGTTTCGCGAGCCTGCGCTACGACAAGCTCGGTAGCGGCGTCACCGGGCTCGGTCCCTACGACGTCGAGGACGTCGCCGGCCTCGGGTTCTCCACGTTCATCGACGCCGCCACCGAAGCCGTCACCGTCCTCGCGGGTCAGCGGGGTGTCGATGCCGAACGCGTGTACGTCGTCGGGCACAGTGAAGGCGCCCTGATCGCGTTGGCGCTCGCGCAGAACGACGAGCGCATCAAGGGATTGGCCCTGCTCGAACCCCTCGCGGTGCGACTCCTCGATCTGCTCACCGCCCAGATCGACGCGCAACTCGACGCGGTGGTCGCCGCGAAACAACTGCCCGTGCAGATCGCCGACGAACTGCGTCTCGCGCTCACCGGGGCCGTCGAATCACTGCGCGCCGACGGCACCCTCCCCGGTGATCTGCCCGAACCCCTCCGCAACGCCGGCCTCGTCCCCGCCAACGCCAAGGCGCTCGCGGAGGAGGACGACCTCGACCCGCGGATGCTCGCCGCGCAGATCCGCGGCGGTATGCCCGTGCTCACCAGCGTGTCCGCGAAGGACATCCAGGTGCGGATCGAGGACGTCGACGCGCTCGATTCCGCGCTCGTGCACACAGCCCTGACCTCCCTGCGCATGTCGCGCACCAACCACGTCCTCAAGGACGTCGGCGACCAGCAGTCCACCGGCGCCGACTACGTCGCGGACCTGCCGTATTCCGACGAGTTCACCGACGGATTCGTCGCCTGGTTGAAGTCCCTGTGAGCGCGCCCGGCGGGTCGTGTCGCGGCCCGCCGGGGAATACGAAATGTCAGATTCGCGTCGTTGGTGTATGGTTTTCCGTTAACCCGCAGGTGCACACGAGAAAGGTACGGTCCGATGCATCGTCAAATGCACGACAAGCCCTGTTCCGTACCGTTCGCGTACTTCCACTTCCACGCGGCCCTGTGGCATCCCCGAGACTAGAGTCGACCGACTCCACCTCTCGGGCACCCGGGCACAACGCCCCGGGTGCCTTTTCTTTTACCCCCGCTCCACACACCGACAGGAGACACCACATGAAACTACGACTCGGATCCACCGGCACACTGCCGAAGGAACTCCCGCACGATCTGACCGGGCACGCCATCACGATCGACCTGAGCCACGTCGACGCGGAGAAGGGTGCGGCCGCCGCCGTGCTGATCCGCGAACTGCTCGATCGCGGAGCCGCGAAACTCGTCATCGCCGACGACCGGCGCGTCCCCGCCGATCACATCTCCGTGCAGCACAGCGCCCACCCGTACGCCGCCTGAATCGGGCGACGTCCGGGCGGGCGCAAACCGCTCGACGACTCGGCGTCAGTGCGCGAAGTGGCGGGCCCCCGTCAGATACAGGGTGACACCGGCCTCGCGTGCCGCCTCGATCACCTCGTTGTCACGCACCGAACCACCCGGCTGCACGACCGCCTTGACCCCCGCCTCGGTGAGCACCTGCAGACCGTCCGCGAACGGGAAGAACGCGTCGGACGCGGCCACCGAACCGGCCACCCGGTCGCCGGCGCGCGCCACCGCGAGCCGCGACGAATCGACGCGATTGACCTGACCCATGCCCACGCCGACGGTCGCGCCACCGGACACCAGCAGGATCGCGTTGGACTTGACGGCACGCACCGTGCGCCACGCGAACTCGAGGTCGCGGAGGGTCGCCGCGTCGGCCGGCTCACCGCACGCGAGCTGCCAGTTCGCCGGTGAATCGCCGTCGGCGTCGAGCGCGTCACGTTCCTGCAGCAACAGCCCACCGGAGATCTGCTTCATCTCGATCTGCGCGGCCTCCGGCGAATCCGCGCGCAGGATGCGGATGTTCTTCTTGCGGGAGAGCACCTCGACGGCGCCGTCCGCGTACGCCGGGGCGATGATCACCTCGGTGAAGATGTCCGCGACCTGCTCGGCCATCTTGACGCTGACCTCACGGTTCGACGCGATCACACCACCGAACGCGGAGACCGGGTCGCACTCGTGTGCCAGCCGGTGCGCGTCCGCGATGTCGTCGGCGATCGCGATGCCGCACGGGTTGGCGTGCTTGATGATCGCGACGCACGGCTCCGCGTGGTCGTGTGCGGCCCGCCAGGCCGCGTCGGCGTCCTGGTAGTTGTTGTACGACATCTCCTTGCCGTGGAACTGCTCGGCCTGCGCCAGCCCCGGCTCGCCGTCCTCGCTGACGTACAGCGCGGCGGCCTGGTGCGGGTTCTCGCCGTACCGGAGGACGTTCGCGCGGGTCCACGTCGCACCGGTCCACGCCGGGAACTGCGTGTCCTCGGTCTCGGGAACGGCGTAGCCGCTGTTCATCCAGCTCGCGACCGCGACGTCGTAGGCGGCGGTGTGCTGGAACGCCTGAGCGGCGAGGGCCTTGCGCTCGGGCAGCGTGAACCCGCCGGCCCGCACCGATTCGATGACCGTGCCGTAGCGAGCGGGGTCGACGACCACCGCGACGGACGGGTGGTTCTTCGCGGCGGCACGCACCATCGACGGACCGCCGATGTCGATCTGCTCGACGCACTCGTCCGGGGTCGCACCCGACGCGACGGTCTGCGTGAACGGGTACAGGTTCACGACGACCAGTTCGAACGCCTCGATGCCGAGTTCCTCGAGTTGGTCGAGGTGATCCTGCTTGCGGGTGTCGGCGAGGATGCCGGCGTGCACGCGCGGATGCAGCGTCTTCACGCGGCCCTCGAGGCATTCGGGGAACCCGGTGAGCTCCTCGACCTTCGTCACCGGCACACCCGCACCGGCGATCGTCGCGGCCGTCGAACCGGTCGACACCAGTTCGACACCCGCCTCGTGGAGTCCGGTCGCCAGCTCCACCAGGCCACTCTTGTCGTACACGCTGACCAGTGCGCGGCGCACAGCCCTACGTTCGGTCACTGGGGATCACGGCCTTTCGTCCATCGGAAACAACTCCACGGGTGGCGACGGCCGCGACAACCTCGGCCAGCAGACGTCGCTCCACAACTTTGATGCGCTCGTGCAGGGTCGCCTCGTCGTCACCGTCCCGGACGGTCACGGCCTCCTGCGCGAGCACCGGCCCGGTGTCGACGCCCCCGTCGACCAGATGCACCGTCGACCCGGTGACCCTCACCCCGTACGCGAGCGCATCGGCGACGGCGTGCGCACCCGGGAACGACGGCAGCAACGCGGGGTGGGTGTTGATGATCCGGCCGCCGAAGCGGTCGAGGAACTCCGAACCCAGGATCTTCATGAAACCCGCACTGACCACCAGATCGGGTTCGTGTGCGGCGACGGCATCGGTGAGCGCCCGATCCCACTCCGCTCGATCGGTGTGGTCGCGCAGCGACACCCGGAACCGGGGGATCCCCGCGTCGTCGGCGTGTTGTTCGGCCGCACAGATGCGGTCGACACCGACCGCGACGACCCGGGCGGGATAGCCGTCCGCGCGGGTCGCGTCGATCAGCGACCGCAGCAGGCTTCCCGTGCCGGAGGCCAGTACGACGAGCCGCGCCGGTGCAGTCGGCGGCAGGTGGTCACGCGAGGCAGTCAGCGCTCTACTCCTGAGAACTCGTGGGGGCGGGCCGGACGACCGGCCATCCGAATCCTAGTCGCCGCGTCTCGTGCCCTTGCCCTCGACCTCCTCGTCGGCATCCGCACCCGCATCATCGTCGGAGTCGTCGTCGGCGACGTCCGCACGTGCCGGTGGGGTTGCCCGGTCGGTACCGGCGTCACGGTCCTCGACCTCGACCTCGACGATCTCCGCGTCGATCACCTCTGTCTCGATCACCTCTGTCTCGATCACGTCGTCGTCGGGATCGGCGTCGTCGGAGTCGGCGTCGTCGTCGGGGTCGGGGTCGTCGTCGGGGTCGTCGTCGTCCCCGTGTTCGTCCGACGCTCCGGGCCCGAGTGCCTTCTGCTCGTCGGGATCGGTGTGGTCGTCGGGATCGGTGTGGTCGTCGGGATCAGCGACATCATCCGGGTCCGCGCCGTCGTCCGGATCGTCCACGGCGTCGGCCGCGGTCGCAGCCCGCGCGGCCGCAGCACCGAGACGTCCCTCCCGCCACATGAGCAGTTGCGCAGTGATCAGCCCGAGCAGTCCCGTCCACGCGAACATCAGGATCCCGGCGAGCCACCAGTTGGCGCCGACCGTCCCGAACCGGCCGAGGGACCCGCTCGCGACCCACGTCAGCACGGCGGTACCGACGCCCACCTGCGCGGCAGCGGCGAGCACGGTCAGCGCCGTGTCGGTGCGGGCGACCGGGACCCCGTCGGCGAGCGCCTGCAACGTGCGATGCGCGGCGAATCGTCCCAGCAGCGCGCCGACGGTCGCGGGCACCGCCAACGCCACCACCCAGGACGCACCGGCCGGCCCCTCCGGGATCGCCCCGAGCACGGGCAACGCCGGAACGTCACCTCCGGTCGCCTCGAACAGGCTCAGCGTCATGTCACCGAACTGCACGGCACTGCCGGCGAGGATCGCGGACGCGGCGACGACGACGTTCGGCAGGTACAGGATCGACATGACCGTCAGTCCGAGCAGACCGGACACGTCGTCGCCACGCGCGAGGAGATCACCGACGGTTCCCCAGGACAGCGCGAGTCCGACCGCGGTGAGCAGAGCGCCCATCGCGAGCATGCCCAGCAGGGCCCGCACCGCCGGTCGCACCGAGATCACCGCCCATTCCGGCACGCCGTGGCGGAGGCACAGCCCCCGCCACGAACGCAGACCGATGCCGATCAGCGCGGACAGCAGATACACGCCCGTCACCCACGCGAGCGCGGCCGCCTCGTTCGGCGGTGACACCGGCAGGACACCGGACGCGTCCTGCACCACCACCAGCGCGATCACGGTGATCGTCAGGGGACCCACGATCGTCGCCGCGGCGAGACGCGCGGCATCGACGAGCGACAGGTCGCGTTCGGTGTGTTCGACGAGCGAATCCGTGGCGTGCGCGCACACGCGCACCGAACGCCACACCACGATCGCGGTGGGTAGCAACGGGAGCGCCCCGAGGGTCGCGTCGTCGATCGTCAACGGAACCTGATGCAACGCCAGCCACGTCCCGGCGATGGCCGCGTAGATCCCCGTCAGGTCGCTGTCGGCGGTCACCATGGTCAGCGTCACGAACGTCGCCACGAACGCGACGACCACGGCGGGCACGCGGGTCGCGGCGCCGAGGAGGATCCGGAAGCGTTCCGGATCGAGCTGATCACCTGCGGGTGGTGGGTGCCGAACTGACCGGCCGAGCGTCGAAGTCATCGCGTCGATGGTGGCACCGCACCGATGCCGACCGCGTCAGGCGCGCCGATCAACGCGGATCGTCCGGCGCACGGAACACCTGGGTCGCCGTGTCGTCGGGGTTCTCCCCACTCGCCGGTCCGGCGGGCGCGTCCGGTTCGTCGGCGCCCGGGGCACCGGGCCCGGACTGTGCGGTCGCGCTCCGCTGCTCCGGCTCCGCCTGCGACCCCACCTGCGACTCCGCCCCGGCCTGCGCTTCGGCGTACGGCTGGGTGTAGGGGCTGTGCGGTTCCGGTGGCACCGGAGACTGCGGCTGAGGGTGCTGCTGCGAGGTGTACGCCGTGGCGTACCCGCCGGAGGGTTGGGCGGGGTACGCCGGGTACTGGGTGCCCGGGTACGGCTGCTGCGCCGGATTCGGGAACTGTGTGCCCTCCTCGGGTTGCTGTGCGGCACCGTACCGGCCTGGTCCCGTCGGCTGCGCCCCGGCGGCGAACTGCTGCGTCGGCGCACCGTACCCGCCCTGGTACTGCTGCTGGGTCGGGTACTGCGGCTGGACCGGATACTGCTGGGTCGGGTACTGCGGCTGGCCCGGGTACTGCGGCTGGCCCTGGTACTGCGGCTGGGCCGGCCCCTGGGGCACCCCCGATCCGTCGGGTGCGTCGAACGCCCGCCCCGGCGCGAGCACCCCGATACCGAACAGCAGGGCCATCACCGCGGCCACGGTCTGCACGAAGCCCAGGATGAGGATGAGCACACCACCCCACGCGATGCTGGTCTCGTCCGGCAGGTGGAACAGCTGGAACACCGACATGACGAAGCCGACACCGGATGCCGCCACCGCAGTGGCCCGCAGGTCCTGCCCCGGCAGCAGCGACAGTGCCGCACAGCCACCGCCGAACAGCAGGAATCCCAGCGCCACGGTCGCGAACCCGTAGTCGAACGACGACAGCCACACGTGCGAACGCAGTTCGATGGTCACGTACGGTGCGAGACCCAGCAGGGTGTTGACGACGCCGAGCACGGCGACCACCAGAGGCAGCAGCAGCGGCACCATCCTGGTCGGGGCCGGCCGGCCGGTCGGCGCAATGCCGGTCGGTGAAGTCATGTGCGCTCCTCCTCGTGCGGTCGATCGCTGTGCACCAGCCTAGGCACCCGACGGGAGCGGCGGGCGATCGCTGGGAGAATGGGGCGATGCCCCGCACCCTCGCTCCCGGCCCGGATGTCCTCGTCGAAACCGAAGTCAAGCATTCGCGGTTCCTCGCCGCGGTGCGCCGCGTCGGATCCTCGGAGGAGGCCGCCGCGTTCGTCGACGAGCGGCGACAGCTGCATCCGGATGCGCGGCACCACTGCTGGGCGTTCGCGGTGGGAGCCGATCCCGCGTCGCGGGCGGAACGGTCGAGCGACGACGGTGAACCCGGCGGGACGGCGGGGGTGCCGATGCTGCAGGTGCTGCACCACCGCGATCTCGTCGACGTCGCGGTCGTGGTGACGCGCTGGTTCGGCGGCATCAAGCTGGGCGCGGGCGGGCTGGTGCGCGCCTATTCGGGTGCCGTTGCGGTCGCGTTGGATTCCGCGACCCTCGTGGAGCGGCGCAGGCAGGAGAAGTACACGTTCACCGTCGGTCATGCCGAGGCGGGCCGGGTGGAGGCGGAGTTGCGGTCGCGGGGTGTCGCGGTGCTCGACGTCGCGTACACGGCTCTGGTGACGATCACGGTGGCGGCACGTGACCGGGACGAACTGGAGGGGATGGTGGCGTCGCTGACCTCGGGCGCAGCCGAGCTCGAGCCGGCCGGGTCGGAGTGGGTGGACGCCTGACACCCCCGCCACGACCTGAGCGAATGTATCGCTCGATCGATCGAATCGATCGAGCGATACATTCGCTCGATGCTCGCGGAGCGAGATGCTCGCGCAGCGGATTGCGCGGTGCTCAGCGGAGCGACGAAGCCGGGATCAGAGCGACTTCAGGATCTCGCGGGCGAGAGCAGCGGTCTCGGACGGCGTCTTGCCGACCTTGACGCCCGCGGCCTCGAGCGCATCCTTCTTGGCCTGCGCGGTGCCCGAGGAACCGGAGACGATGGCGCCGGCGTGGCCCATGGTCTTGCCCTCCGGCGCGGTGAAGCCGGCGACGTAGCCGACGACCGGCTTGGTCACGTTCGCCTTGATGTAGTCGGCGGCACGCTCCTCGGCGTCGCCACCGATCTCGCCGATCATGACGATGACCTTGGTCTCCGGGTCCTTCTCGAACGCCTCGATGGCGTCGATGTGGGTGGTGCCGATGACCGGGTCGCCGCCGATGCCGATGGCGGTCGAGAAGCCGAACTCGCGCAGCTCGAACATCATCTGGTAGGTCAGGGTGCCGGACTTCGACACGAGGCCGACCGGGCCCTTGCCCGCGATGTTCGCCGGGGTGATGCCGACGAGCGCCTCACCGGGGGTGATGATGCCGGGGCAGTTGGGGCCGATGATCCGGGTCTTGCTGCCCTTCTCGACGTTGTAGGCCCACGCGTACGCGGAGTCCTGCACCGGGATGCCCTCGGTGATGACCACGAGCAGCGGGATCTCCGCGTCGATGGCCTCGACGATGGCGTCCTTCGAGAAGGCCGGGGGAACGAACGCGATCGAGACGTCCGCGCCGGTTTCCTTCATGGCCTCCGCGACGGTGCCGAAGACGGGCAGTTCGACGGCGTTGCCGTCCTTGTCCGTGTGCGAGACCGTGGTGCCGGCCTTGCGGGCGTTGACACCGCCGACGACCTGCGTGCCGGCCTTGAGCATCAGCGCGGTGTGCTTGGTGCCCTCGCCACCGGTGATGCCCTGGACGATGACCTTGGAATCCTTGGTAAGGAAGATTGCCATTGTTCTGTATCCCTTACTTCGCTGCGAACGCGAGCTCGGCAGCCTTGTCGGCAGCCTCGTCCATGGTGGCGACGACCGTGACCAGCGGGTGAGCGGCCTCGGCGAGGATGCGGCGACCCTCCTCGACGTTGTTGCCGTCCAGACGCACGACGAGCGGCTTGTTGGCCTCGTCGCCCAGGGTCTGCAGCGCGCCGACGATGCCGTTGGCGACCGCGTCACAGGCGGTGATGCCACCGAAGACGTTCACGAAGACGCTCTTGACCTGCGCATCGTTGAGGATGACGTCGAGACCGGCGGCCATGACCGCGGCGGACGCGCCGCCACCGATGTCGAGGAAGTTGGCGGGCTTGACGTTGCCGTGCTTCTCGCCCGCGTAGGCGACGACGTCCAGGGTCGACATGACCAGGCCGGCGCCGTTACCGATGATGCCGACCTCGCCGTCGAGCTTGACGTAGTTGAGGTCGTTCTCCTTGGCCTTGAGCTCGAGCGGATCCGTGGCGTCCTTGTCCTCGAACTCGGCGTGGCCGGGCTGCCGGAAGTCGGCGTTGGCATCCAGGGTGACCTTGCCGTCGAGGGCGAGGATCTGGTCGTCCGGGGTGCGGACGAGCGGGTTGACCTCGACGAGGAGAGCGTCTTCCTTGACGAAGACCTCCCACAGCTTCTGGATCGTGACGGCCGCGGCGTCGAGGACCTCGGCGGGCAGGTGGCCCTTCTCCGCGATCTCACGGGCGAACGCGAGGTCGACACCCTTGACGGCGTCGACAGCGATCTTGGCCAGACGCTCGGGCTTGGTGGCGGCGACCTCTTCGATCTCCATGCCACCCTCGACCGAGCACATCGCCAGGTAGGTGCGGTTGGTGCGGTCGAGCAGGAAGGAGATGTAGTACTCCTCCGCGATCTCGCTCGCCTCGGCGACCAGCAGCTTCTTGACGATGTGACCCTTGATGTCGAGGCCGAGGATGTTCTCGGCGTGGGTCTGCGCATCGTCCGCGGTGGCCGCGTACTTCACGCCGCCGGCCTTGCCGCGGCCACCGACCTTGACCTGAGCCTTGACCATCACGGGCTTGCCGATTTCCTCGGCGATCTCGCGGGCACCGGCGACAGTGTCGGTAACACGGCCGGCCGAGGTCGGCACGTCATGCTTGGCGAAGAGTTCCTTCGCCTGGTATTCGAAGAGATCCATCTGCTCACCGTCTCGTCTGCGTTCACGCCCGCTCGGGGGTATTGAGCGGGCCGATGTCGGACTCTAGTTACTCGGACGACCCACGATTCGACCGCGTGCACCTCATGTGGCGCATGTCACGGGCATCGGGAGCCGTCGGGCTACCTCACGCGTTCCCCCCGGGATGCGAACGGGCCGCGAACGAGGGAAGCACCGCGGTCCAGAATGACAGGTGGCCCGATCCACACGACGACCGGTCTCCGCCGCGCGTCACCGCGATGCAGAAAGCAGCATCCGAATCACGCCCGAAACGAAACCGCGATGCCCGGCGACACCTTTGTGACCCCGCCCGCGCGCGAGCGCGAGCACTGCATCCACCTCGAATCCGGCTGTGATGACCGTCACATCGACGTCGTTGGCGGGCTTACGGCTTGCCACCGACGCGATCGTTTCGTTACCGTCGCTCCAGTCGAAGTAACGATGAGGTCACGAAAGCGAGGATGGGGATGCGCCCAGGCAGTTCGGACACCGGCAGCCACGGCCGCCGCACCGATCCCGACCCCTGGGACCACCGGTACGCCGACACCTGGAACAACGCCGACACCTGGAACAACGCCGACACCTGGAACAACTCGGCGACGATGGACTTCCGCCGCGGCCTCGCCCCGGAACCCACCTACGACGGCACCACCCCGGTTGCAGGCACCGCCTCCCGGAACGCGGCAGCCCCCGTGCAGAACGTCGACTCCCCCGTCACCCGCACCGGAGCGCACCGCATCCCGACGCCCCCCACCGCCCTCAAGGGCCGCGCCGCCGTCTTCGCGGTCGCCGCAGGCGCCGTCGTCGCCGCGGGTCAGGCCGCCACCAGCGCGCACGGTGTCGCCACCGAGCGTTCCGACATCGCGCTGGCCGCCGACACGTCCGACACCGACTCGAACGTCATCGCTGCCACCGCCGTTCCGCAGGCCGCACAGCTCGCCGCCGCGAGCAACGGATCCGCGCCGTCCCAGGCACCGCAGGTTCTCAACGTCGCCGACCCCAACGACCTGTCGCAGTTCTCCAACCTCCTCGCCAAGGGCGAGCGGTTCAGCGAAGAACGCGCCGCCCGCGAGGCCGCCGCCCGCCGCCCTCTGTTCGTCCTTCCCGCCGTCGGCAGCTTCACCTCGCACTTCGGAGCACGCTGGGGCACGCTGCACGCCGGCGTCGACATCGCCAACGCCATCGGCACCCCCATCTACGCGGTCGCCGACGGCGTGGTCATCGACTCGGGCCCCGCATCCGGCTTCGGCATGTGGGTGCGCCTGCTCCATGCCGACGGAACCGTCACCGTGTACGGCCACATCGACCAGAGCCTCGTCAGCGTCGGACAGCAGGTGATGGCCGGCGATCAGATCGCGACGATGGGCAATCGAGGCTTCTCCACCGGCCCGCATCTGCACTTCGAGGTACACCTCAACGGCGTCGACAAGATCGACCCCGTTCCGTGGCTCGCGACCCGCGGAATCGCACTCGGACAGCGCGCCGACTAGAGCGTGCTCCGGATTCCACGATCCGGGGCGAGCACTGCGTGACGCGCACCGGTCGCGGGAGCACACCGCCACCGAATCCCCATCTCACAGCTTGATCATCGGCACACCGCCGACGAGCATCAGCCGCACCTTCCCCGCCGAACCGAAGTCCACGACGACCGTCGCCGTCGGACCGGACCCCTTGGTCTCGAGCACCGTCCCCAGACCGTACTTGTCATGACTGACCCGGTCCCCCACCGCCAGCACCAACTGATTGTTCCTCCCCCGCGCCGCACCGAAACCGGAAGCGGCGGACGACCGCCCCTCCGCACCGAGACGCGAACCGAGCCCGGAACCGATGGCGCGACCGCGCGCAGACGTCGGCCCGGTGCGACGCCACTCGACCAGATCCTGCGGAACCTCTTGCAGGAAACGTGATTCCGGATTGGTGACGGGTTGTCCCCAGGACGACCTCAGCACCGCGCGACTGAGGTAGAGCCGATGCCGCGCACGGGTGATCCCCACATACGCGAGCCGCCTCTCCTCCGAGAGTTCGGCAGGATCACCCAGTGCCCGCATGTGCGGGAATTGTCCGTCCTCCCAACCGGTCACGAACACGACGGGGAATTCGAGCCCCTTCGCGGTGTGCAACGTCATCAACGTGACGACGCCGTCCTCGTTGTCGGGGACCTGATCGGCGTCGGCGACCAGAGACACCTTCTCCAGGAACGCGGCGAGCGACCCGGGTTCCGGCTCACCCTCCTCGCGGTCGTCGTCGACGATTCCCGCCGCATTGCGGGCATCCGAGCTGAATTCACGTGCCACACTGACGAGTTCGTGAAGGTTGTCGAGGCGGGCGCCGTCCTGCGGGTCGTCGCTCCCGGCGAGTTCCGCGCGGTACCCGGACCGTTCGAGCACCGCCTCGGCGACGTCGCCGATGTCGGTGACGACGTTGCCGTCACCGTCGGTGGCGACGAGCATCTCCCGGAGTTCGTCGAGCATGTTCACGAACTGTGCGATCGCCTTCTGTGCGCGCGTGTTGAGCAAGGCCACCTTGCCGTCGGCGGCATCGCGCAACGCCTGCCCGAAACTCACGTCGTACCGTTCGGCGTGCACCGCGACACACGCTTCCGCACGATCGCCGATACCGCGGCGGGGTGTGTTGAGGATGCGGCGCAACCCCACCGTGTCGTCCGGATTGTCGAGGACCTTCAGGTACGCGACGATGTCGCGCACCTCTTTGCGCTCGTAGAAGCGGACGCCACCGACCACCTTGTAGGGCACCCCATGCCGGATGAAGACGTCCTCGAAGGGACGGGACGCGTTGTTGGTGCGGTAGAACACCGCGATGTCCGAGTAGCGGACATCACCGCTGTCGACGAGCCGATCGATCTCCGACGCCACGAACTGCGCCTCGTCGTGCTCGTTGTCGGCGACGAAGCCGACGATCTTCTCTCCCGCGCCCGCATCGGTCCACAGGCGCTTCTCGCGGCGCCCCGTGTTGCGGGCGATGACGGAGTTCGCGGCCGTCAGGATGTTCTGCGTCGACCGATAGTTCTGTTCGAGGAGGATGGTGTCGGCCTGCGGGTAGTCGCGCTCGAACTCCTCGATGTTGCGGATGGTCGCGCCGCGGAACGCGTAGATCGACTGGTCGGCGTCGCCGACGACGCACAGTTCGGACGGCGGAACGTCGCCCGGCTCGTCGTCGTCGCCGACGAGGGTGCGCACGAGGACGTACTGGGCGTGGTTGGTGTCCTGGTACTCGTCGACCAGTACGTGCCGGAACCGTCGCCGGTAGTACTCGGCGACCTGCGGGTGGGCCTGCAGCAACGCGACCGTCTCACCGATGAGGTCGTCGAAATCGAAGGCGTTCGCGGCGCGCAGCCGCCGCTGGTACTCGGCGTAGACCGTCGCGACGATCCGCGGGAGGTCGGCCGGGTCGCCGCTCGCGTCGGCGGCTGCCTCCGCGGGGTCGACCAGTTCGTTCTTGAGGTTGGAGATCTGCGTCGCAAGGAGTCGCGCCGAGTACTTCTTGCTGTCGAGCCCCTGATCCTTCGCGATCATCGTCAGGAGCCGACGCGAATCGTCGGAGTCGTAGATCGTGAAGTTGGAGTTCATGCCCGGCAGCAACGCCGCCTGGGCGCGCAGGATCCGTACGCAGCTGGAGTGGAACGTCGACACCCACATCGCGTGTGCTCGGGGGCCCACGAGGGCGGCGACACGCTCGCGCATCTCGGCGGCAGCCTTGTTGGTGAACGTGATCGCCAGGATCTGCCCGGGTGCGACACCCCGCTCTGCCAGCAGATATGCGATCCGCCGGGTGAGCACCGCGGTCTTGCCGGAACCGGCCCCGGCCACGATGAGCAACGGGCTCCCCTCGTGCAGGACCGCCTCGCGCTGTTGCGGATTGAGCCCGTCGAGCAGCGAATCGGTGGTGGGGAGCGAGGAGGCGAGCGCGGCGGGAGTGTTCATCGTGTTCCAAAACTACCGGACGGCTCCGACAGCGAACCCGACTTGGCGGGGCGGTGACGCAGTGGCAAACTGAACGTTATGTCGTGTTCCCTTCGTCGTGGCGAGATGCGGATTCGAGGCCGTCTCCGCAGGCAGGCCATCCATGCCGGCAGGTCCCGGTAACAGCACACACCTGTTAGACGATCCCAGAGCTGACGCGAGGAGATGACATGAGCACGAACATCGACGCTTCCATGCCCGGCGACACCACCCCCGACACGGTGCCCACCAGCGAGGCCGAGATCGACGACCTGCGCAAGGAGATCGACCGCCTCGACTCCGAGATCCTCGCTGCCGTCAAGCGACGCACCGAGGTGTCCCGGATTATCGGGCGTACGCGGATGGCGTCCGGAGGTACCCGGCTCGTCCACAGCCGCGAGATGAAGGTGCTCGAACGCTTCAGCGAACTGGGCCAGGAGGGGCACACCCTCGCGATGCTGCTGCTGCGGCTCGGCCGCGGTCGTCTGGGTCACTGAGGCCACAGCTGGGTCACTGAGGCCACGGCCCGACCCGCCCACCGCTCTACCCGCCACCGCCACCGCCACCGCCACCGCCACCGCCGAGCGAATGTATCGCTCGATCGATTCGATCGAGCAAGCGATACATTCGCTCAACGAGGCCGGAGGCCGACGGGGATCGTGGGGTCAGGCAGCGCGAGGGTCCGACCACGCGACCGTCGTGTGGATCCGTCCCCGTTCATCGATCAACCGCGCCGGAAGCTCGTACTGCTCGAGCCAGGGGACGGCACCGATCCCCCGGTGCAGGGCGGCGTTGGCCGCGGCATCAGCCCACACCGCGTCGGGGGCGATGACGGTGACGGTGTGCCACATTCCCGTGGGTTCCGGCCCGGACCGTTGCGACGACATGGCGGTGCCGGCGGGGAGCTCGACGGTGCCGTGGTCGGGCAGCGACACCTGCCACCCACCGGCGGGGCAGTGTCCACCGGTGGCGACGGTGTCGCCGACGCGGACGAGGACGCCGCATTCGAGCATCCGGGCGACGAGCGCGGCGGACCGGTCGGCGATGTCGGCGCGCGCGGTCGCGGTGATGTCGAGGATCACTCCCCACGGGGCCAGCACGGTGTCGCCGTCGAGGTGCACGTCGAGGTAGCCGGGCACGGGATGGACCCGCGGCACCGACGGGTCGTCCCCGGGCCGGTCGTCGCCGGCGACCGGGTCGACGGCACCGTCGGTCATCCGCGCCGCCCACAGCGCGGACCGCAGCAACGCCGACAACCGGGCACCGACTCGGATGGGGGTGCCCTGGGCGAGGTTGACGGTGTGGATCTCGGCGTCGCCCCGGTTCGGGTCGCAGGCCGCCGCGGTTTCCTCCACGACGGTTCGCACGAGTCGCTCCGCGTCGCTCAGCGCCGCGTACTCGGTGACCGCGAGTGCGATCTCCTCCCCCCACCCCCGCCAGTGACTGCTGCTGATCATGGAAGCTCACCCGGTCTCGACAAGGTCGGTGAAACTCCAGTATGCCCTCGTGCGCGGCGGAGGTCAGCCTCCGATTCTCGCCAGGACGGCTGCGGTGTCGACGCCGACCGGCAGGGTGCCGAGCGCGATACCCCAGTCGCGGTCGAGCCGGCTCGCGCAGAACGCGTCGGCGACCGCGGGATGCCCGTGCCGCACGAGCTGAGCTCCCTGCAGGACCAGAGCCATGAGTTCGACGATCCGCCGCGCCCGGTACTCGACGTTCTCCAGGTCGGCGAGTTCCTTGCCGACGCGGGCGATCGCGTCGTCGAGCCGGGAGTCGGCGCCGCGCGCGAGCTCGAGTTCGCCGAAGAACGCCTCGACGGTGTCGGGTTGCCGGACCATGGCGCGCAGCGCATCGAGGGCGGCGACGTTGCCGGAGCCCTCCCAGACGGACATCAGCGGAGCCTCCCGGTACAGGCGGGGCATTCCGGAGTCCTCGACGTACCCGTTGCCGCCGAGGCATTCGAGGGCTTCGGCGCTGTGGGCGGGTGCCCGCTTGCACACCCAGTACTTGGTGACGGCGAGCGCGATGCGTCGCAGCGCCGCCTCCTGCGGGTCGCCTGCGGAACGGTCGGTGGCGCCGGCGAGCCGCATCATCATCGTGGTGGCCGCCTCGGTTTCGACGACGAGGTCGGCGAGGACGTTGCGCATGAGTGGCTGGTCGACGAGCAGCGCACCGAACGCGGAGCGGTGCCGGGCGTGGTGCACCGCGCGGAGGGTGGCTGCGCGCATACCGGTGGCGGACCCGATCACGCAGTCGAGGCGGGTCATGTTGACCATCTCGATGATGGTGCCGACACCGCGTCCCTCCTCACCGACGAGCCAGCCGGTGGCACCCTCGTACTCGATCTCGGACGACGCGTTGGACTTGTTGCCGAGCTTGTTCTTGAGCCGCTGGAGGTGGATGCGGTTGCGCGTGCCGTCGGGCAGCACGCGCGGCAGCAGGAAGCAGGTGGGTCCGGCGGCGGTGTTCGCGAGGGTCAGGAACAGGTCGGACATCGGTGCGGACGTGAACCACTTGTGCCCGACGATCGTGTAGGTGCCGTCGGCGTTGCGGGTGGCGGCGGTGGTGTTGGCGCGGACGTCGGAACCGCCCTGCTTCTCGGTCATCGACATGCCGGCGATCAGACCCCGCTTCGTCGACGGTTCACGCAGCCCGAAGTCGTAGTGGGGTGCCGCGAGCAGCGGTTCGTACACGGCGGCGAGGTCGGGGGCGTGACGCAGCGCGGGGACGGCCGCGTACGTCATGGAGATCGGGCACATGTGCCCGGCGTCGGCCTGACCCCACACGTAGAACTTGGCGGCGCGGGCCACGTGGGCGCCGGGGCGGTCGTCGCGCCACGGTGCGGCGTGCAACCCGTTCTCGACGGCGACGCGCATGAGGTCGTGCCAGGCCGGGTGGAACTCGACCTCGTCGATGCGGTTGCCGTAGCGGTCGTGGGTGTGCAGGACGGGCGGGTACTCGTCGGCGAGACGACCCCGATCCTGTGCGTCGACGCCGCCTGCGCGGACCCCGAGGGCGCGGACGTCGTCCTCGGCCCAGGCCGCACCCTCGCGACGCAGCCCCTCGAGCAGCGCGAGGTCGTCGCCCGCGGGGTACGGGACGAGGTCGGGAACCTGGTTGAACACCTCGTGGGTGGCGGGGAAGGTCATGGCGATACTCCTGACGTGCGGAGGGCGAGTGTGACGAGGGCGGGGACGGTGTCCTCGGCGGTGTGGTCGCCGGCGCGCAACGGGCCGGTGAGCACCTCCCCGACAGCACCGACGAGCGCGGCCGCGGTGAAACCGGTGTTCTGGGTGGGGAACTCGCCGGTGTCGATGCCGTGCCGGACGGCCTGTTCGAAGGCTGCGGCGAAGGAGCGGCGGAACACGAGTCGTTCCTCGTCGACGGCAGCGTCGACGGGTTCGGCGAGCAGGGTGTACGCGAGGGTGGGGTTGCGCAGTGCCCGGCGGGCGAAGGTCTCGACGATGCGGGTCACCCGGTCGACGCCGGTGCCGACGGCACCCGCCTGCGTGACGGCGTCGACCTCGCGTCCGCACTGGTCCCGGAACACGCGGACCATGAGGTCGGACTTGTCGTCGTAGTGGCGGTACACGGTGCCGGTGGCGACGCCGGCGCGGTCGGCGACGGCGGCGATGGACAGGCCCCGGTAGCCGTGTTCGCCGAGCAGTGCGACGGCGGCCGCGGCGATCGACTCGCGTTGCGCATCGAGTCGTTCCTGGACGGCGGGAGTGCGACGGTAGGCCACATCAAGAATTGAACCCGAGTTCATAACTTCAGTCAACGGTCACGGCGCGGCACGCGCGATACCGTCGGAACGATGGACGACCTCGGCGACACCACCCGCGACCCCACCGGCACCGGCGACCGGCTCACCGTCGTCGACGAACTGTTCCTGTACCGGCACCGCGGAGCGGGCCTGCCGTCGGTGATGCAGGGACTGTGGCGCACCGACGACACGATCGGCGCGCCCCTGCTGATCTCGCTGCACGACGCGCTCTCGCAGGGACCTCTGGGACGTCGCGTCGTGCTACCGCGCATTCCGGGGGCCCGCCCCCGCTTCGAACCGACCGTGGCGTCCTACCCGCTGCGGTACGGAACCGAACCGGTCGCCACCGGAGACCTGCTCACCTGGGCGGACGAACAGGCCGACGTGGACGTCGACCCCTCCCGGCGTCCCGGCTGGGCACTCGTCGCCGCACCACTCGACGACGGCGGAACGGTCGTGTCCCTCGTCTGCTCGCACGTGCTCAGCGACGCGCGCGGGCTCATCACCGCGGTCGCCGACGCCCTCGCCGGGCGCCTCGACACCCCCGTGTCCACACCGCACGCCCGCGGCGCCGATCTGAAGGACGCCGCACGTGTCGTCCGGCGGGTGGCCGCCGGTCTCCGGCACGTACGGATCCGACGCACCGCCAGGACACCGCGGCACACACCACTGCCGGTGCACTCGGCGGCACGCACCGCGATCGTCGACGTCGACGCCGCCGCGTGGGACGGCCGTGTCGCCGGCGGCACCGCGAACTCGCTGTTCCTCGCCGTCACCGCGGGTGTCGCGCGCCGAGCCGGGGTCCCCGACCCCATCGACATCTCCGTTCCCGTCGACGCCCGCGACACCGGGACCGTCGCGAACGGTGTGACGATGGCGGCGGTCGCCGCGACGGCCGCCGACACCCCCGCGTCGCTGCGGATCAAGGCATCCACGGCGTATCGGCAGCCCCGCGAGGGCGCCCCGCACGGCATTCCGGAGGAGATCCTGCAACTGATGCCGGACCGGCTCGCGGCCCGGCTCGCGCGGGGAGCCGGTGAACGTGACCTGCTCTGCTCGAACATCGGCCGTACACCCGAACTGCTGGACACGTTCGGGCCGCACCGGTGCGTCGGGCTCGCGTTACGCGCCGTGCATCCGGGCCTCGCCGACGTGCAGGTCGCGACGGCAACGCGACTGTCCGCCTACCTGTGCCGTCACCGCGACGTGTACACGATCGCGTTCGTGGCTCTCGACGAGCATGCCTTCCCGGACCGCGCGGCGCTACGCGCCCACGTCGACGCCGAATTGGCCGCGCGGAGCCTACCGGCGCATCACTGGTGACCGGCGGCGCGCAACGACGCCCGGGTCGGCCCGGGGGTCACTCGGCGGGGGCGAGCGCCTCGACGAGCCGGGTCCGTGCCCGGTTGATGCGGCTCTTGACGGTCTGTACGGGGATGCCGAGGTGCTCCGCGATCTCCGCGTAGCTCAACTGCGCGTACTCGCGCAGCACCACCGCGGCACGGTATTCGTCGGGAAGGTCGGCCAGGGCCCGCCGCACCGCGTCGACGTCGACCACCCGATCGGCGACCGGCGAATCGGTGTGGGCACCGAGGTCGATCTCGTCGACGACCACGTCGCGTCGCCGCCGCACCGTCGCGAGAGACGCATTCGCGGCGATCCGGTGCAGCCACGTGCTGAACTTCGCCGACCCGCGGAACTTGCCGATGTTCTGCCAGGCCGCGGTCAACGCGTCCTGCAGCGCGTCCTCGGCGTCGTGCGTGTTTCCGGTGATCTGCACGCACACCGCCCACGTCCGGGTGCGGTACCGTCCCACCAACTCGCCGAACGCGGCGGCGTCGCCCGCCTTGCAGCGCTCGATGAGTTCCTCGTCGCCGTTCATCCGCACACCCCCATGGTCGAGGCGTACGTTACCTTCACCCGGTGATGTAGTGCTCACCATCCCTCGTCGAACGACCCGAACCCGGCCTGACCGGGATCGCCGTCCGCGACGTCTGCCCCGAAGGGATCGGGTTCCGTGTCACCGGACCCGAGCCGACCGTCGGGGTCCGACAACGTGAGACCGTCGGGGTCCGACAACGCGACACCGTCGGGGTCCGACAACGCGACACCGTCGGGGTCCGACAACGTGAGGCCGTCGGGGTCCGACTCGTCGAACAGGTCGACGTCCGCTCCGGGATCGTCGACACCGAGTTCGTCGACACCGAGTTCGTCGACACCGGGGGCATCGCCCGGCACGAGGTCGGTGTCCACGGCGGGGGTGTCCGGGTCGGTTGCAGTCGTCACCGCCACCGACCACACGTCGTCGGGTACTGCCGGGACGGTGTCGTCCGGCGACACCCCCAGTGCCTCCCACAGGGAGACGTCCTGCTGGCTCATCTCCTCACCTTCCCGCGTGGATCACATCAGGTCGAGCGTGTCGGCCGCCCCCGCGGTGTCGTCGCCCGATTCGTACACGACCGTCTCGTCGGCGTAGCCGTCCTGGTCGTAGTCGACCTGTGCGACATCGGCGACGCCGTCACCGTCGAGGTCGAGCATCACGGTGTCGACGATACCGTCGCCGTCGGTGTCGAAATCGCCCTCGTCGATCAGACCGTCCTGATCGTGATCGAACAGGGCACCGTCGATGCGTCCGTCACCGTCGAGGTCGACGTACAGGGTGTCGGCGATACCGTCACCGTCGAGGTCGACCGCGCCGTCCCCGAGGCCGGGGTTGGGGACGATACCGCCGGGGGTGCTCTCACTCATGATCATCTCGATTCTGGTCGGTGCCGGTGCTGTCCTCGATCTGATGCACCGGCACCGCCGAATGTTCCCGATCCGCCGGAATCGATGCGAACCCCGCCGTCTGCGGCGCCCCCACCGCACCGCCGAACGGCTGCGCGACCACGGCGGACCCCGAGACGTGCACGACCACCGGTTCGTGCGTCAGCCCCCGTGACACGGCGACGGCGATGCCCGCGGCGACGAGGACCGCGGCCACCGCGATACCCACCGGACGCAACCAGCCGAGGGTGCGGGCCCGCGACGAGCGTCGTCGGTTCTCCACCGCCACGAGGGCCCCCTCGGCGACGACCGTCGACGTCTCCCCCGCCGCCCGGACCGGACACAGCCCGCCCAGCGTCGACCGCACCGACGGGATCCGCGCCGAACCGCCGGTGAGGTACAGGACGTCGGGCACCGTGCCCGACGACAGTCCGGCGTCGGCGAGGGCCGCCCGCAGGCCCGTCACGGCCCGGTCGATCACCGGCGCGATCGCCGCGTCGAACTCGTCGCGCCCCAATGTGAGGGTGTGACTGCACTCCTCCAACCGGACCGTGACGGTCGCGGTGTCCTCCCGCGACAGGCGTTCCTTCGCGCGCCGCACCTGGGCGTCGAGATCACGGTGCACGTGCACCGGCGCGACCCGCAGTTGCGCGGCGGCGTCCGGGTCGCGCACCACGAGCGCGCGCTCGACCATGCGACGGACCACCGCGTCGAGGTTCCGGCCACCGAGCGCCCGGTCGCTGCCGACCGCGGCGAGCCGCATCGCACCGCCACCACCCACCGTGAACACCGCGGCGTCCGCGGTCTCGTACCCGAGGTCGAGGACCGCGACGACCGACCCGCGCTGCAACCGCTCGGATCGGGTGAAGAAGTCGACCGCGGCCCAGCCCTTGGACACCGTCACCAGCGAGCGCGAGTCCACGCCCGCCCGGACCGCGGAATCGATCAGCGACCTGATCTGCTGGGCCGTCCACGTGTCCGGGTGGGTGAGCACGACGGTGCGGGGGCGACGCCCCCCGTGTTCGGCGACGGCCCGCCCGTACACGACGGACACGGGTCGGACGGCATCGGACTCGACGAACGTCTCGACGGTTCCTCGCACCGGATCAGTATGTGCAGCAACCGTATCGGACGTTCCGAAGTCGATCGAGAGCATCCAGCCGGTCAACAATCCCCCTCGACGACACCACAGGTTCGGGGCACATCATGCCGCATGAGCTCAGGCGTGGGTCCTCCAGATGGTCGTGTACGCCCGCGCGAGCACCGTCAGCGCCGCGTCCTCGGCCGCACTCGACACCCCGGCGGTGCGCTGCTGCACCACCGTCAACCGGGCTGCCGCGGTGTCGCGCACCACCGCCGGGGGCACCGACGCGGGCAACCGCAGCCGCTCGGCGAAGCTCCGGCCGCGCAGCAGATCGACCAGTTCGGGTACCAACGGTGACACCGGATCGGACCGCAACAGCGACCGCAGCGACCGCAGCAACAACACGGGCATGAGCCCCGGATCGTTCTCGAGCCCGTACGCGATCGACCGGATCGCCTCGCGCGCGGGATGCCCGTACGCGAGTGCGTCGATCTCCCGCAGGATCCGGGCCGCACGTTGCAGCACCGCGTACTCGCGCAGCGACGAGTGCAGCAGGTCGCGGAGCACCGCGATCCCCGACCGCGCGACCAGCCACTCGTTGAGGGCGTGCGCACCCCGCGCCGCGACGGCACGCCCGTGGACGAGCCCGTACTCACCGACGAGGTCCACGAGCCTCCCCACGGTCGCCGGATCCACCGGCATGGGGTCGCCGACGTCGATGATGTCGAACAGTTCCACCGGTCCCGGTCCCGCCAGTGCTGCCAGCGCCCGCGCGTCGGCCTCCGTGATCCGGCCGGTGTGGCTCGATTCGGCGAGCAGACCCGCGACCGGGACGACCGACCCCACCAGTCCCGTCAACTGCGACGCGAGGACGCCGGCATGATCCGCGGAGTGCGCGAGCGGATCGCGGGCGCCGAGCGCGCCCTCGCCGAAACCGTCCGCACGTGAGAGCACCCCGAGGGTGGTCAGGGGCGTGAACCCCAGCTGGTGGAGGAACTCGACCTCGTCGGCGCGGGGCGCCGAATCGAACAGGAACACCGCCGCGTCGGCGTCGACCGATGCGCTGCGGGTCTGCTCGAACCCGTCGATGAGCGCACGGCGGGTGGTCGCGGCGTTGTCGACCGTCAGTGTGGCGAGACCCGGTGTGTCGATGAGCGTGATGTCGCGCAGCGCCTGCGACGGCAGGTGGCGCTGCACGTACGCGATCTCCGTGGGCGGGCACACCAGGTCGACGCCGCCGGTGAACGTGAGCGGTTGCGGCGTGACCGTGCCGTCGAGGCGCACGAGTTCGGCGCGCGACGGCGAGCCGTCGCTGTAGACGGTCACGACGTTGGTGGCCTCGAGCGCCGCGGTCTCGGCGAGGGGCGCACCGATCAGCGCGTTGACGAGCGTCGACTTGCCGGCCTTGAGCCGGCCCACCACCACGATGCGCGGGGGTGAGAACAGGATCTGCCCGATGCGCGAGGCGTGGGAGGGCAGATCACCGCCCAGATTCGCGAGGGCGTGCAGGGCGGCCTCGAGGCGCGCGTGCACCGGATCGCCGACGGTGGGATGCATCAGTGTCCCGCTCCTGTGTGGTCGGCGAGCAGCGCCTCGATCGCACCGATCCGTTTGTGCACGATCGCGCGGTTCCGGTTCAGTCGCTCGAGGTTCTTCGCGCGGGTCTGCGCGTCGAGCCGCGCCGACTCCTGCGCTTCCTTCAACTGTTTCTGCAGTTCCTCGATGCGGGCACGCAGGTCCTCGCGGTGACCGAGCACGATCTCGGGGCGCCCCACCGACAGGGCCGCCTCCAACATCCGGGACGTGCTCGTGCGCGTCGCCGCGAGCGTCTCCCGCAGCCACGTGAGCAGATTGGTCTTGCCGGTGCGCATCGCCCGGTAGCCGAGGTTCAGCCCCACCCACACCACACCGGCGACAGCGCCCACACCGATCACGGCGCCGAGCATGGACGTACCGATCATGCCCATCGTCAGCACACTCGGATCGAGCAGACCCTGCCGTTTCGATCCGACCTCACCGACGGTGACGGTGCCGGTCTGCATCGCCTCGAACACCCGGTCGCGGATCTGCGCCCACTGCGGTGAATCGGATCCGAACAGCTCACCGACGATCTCCTCGAGCCGTTCGACGAACACGTGCGCCGCCGACTCCATCGCCGCGAGCAGATCGACCTGCATGTCGGCGGTGAAACTCTGCGCGCTGCGGCGCATCACCTCGAGCGACGACCTGTTGATCCGGGCGGTCCAGTTCTGCCGCACCTCTTCGAGGCGCTCGTCGAGGTGTGTGAGCGCCGCCTGTCGCGCCAGGGTCAGATCCCGGGCCAGGTACTGCTCCCACTGACCCGAGCGGTTCTTCAGGTCGGTGAGGCGGTCGCGTTCAGCGGTGAGGTCGGCGGTCGCGGCCTCCGCATCGGCGATCACCGCCAGATCGGATCCGATCTTCCGGTCGACCCGACGCAACCCCTCGAGGAGGGTGCGCAGCGCCGCGGCCTCCGGAAGCGCGGCCCGTGAATCGAGCAGCTCGGTGATCGTCGCCGTGAGCGCGTCGATACCCGAGGCGCGGAAAGCGCGGTCGCGGGCGGGGCCGGGCGGCATCTGCGCGGCGAGCACCGCCCGCAGGCTCGACACCCCGAGCACCGGGATGCGGCGCTGCAGGTGACGTTCGATCAGCGCGCGGTTCTCCTCGACGATCGGACGCCACCGCCGCAGATTCTTGTCGGTCTTCGTCACCGCCACCACGACGGCCTCCACCGACGACGAGGCATGCCGCAGGAAGTCCATCTCCGGTTCGGTCAGGGGCGCCCCGGCGTCGCACACCATCACCAGCACCGAGGCCTGGCGCGCCGACTGCGCGGCGAGAGCGGTGTGGGAGGCGACGAGACCACCGGAACCGGGGGTGTCGACGACGACCGCACCGCCGAGCACCGGACGGGTGGTCGCGACCACCGCACCGGTGGGCAGATCGTCGCGGTCCGGGTCGGTGACGTGTCTGCCCGCGCTGGTGACCCACTCGGCGAGCGCCGCACGATCGACCTGTTCGCTGCGGTCGGTGAAGAGCAGTTCGGCGGTGCCCGGTGGGCGTTGCGCGTCCGGTGGCACGAACCGCACGGCTGCGGACGTGGTGATCTCCACCGCGGACGGTGACGCATCACGTTCACCGATGAGCGCGTTGACGAGGGCGCTCTTGCCGCGCTGCACCTCGCCGACCACGACGACGGTGCGCTGCTGGGTGACCGCGGTGTTCTTCGCGAGGGCCAGCTCGGCCGTGGCGTCGAACCCGTAGGCGCGCAGCACCTTGACCGTGCCGTCGACGAGTGCCGCGGCATCGGGCTGTGCGGATGCGCCGTCCGGCTGTGCGGATGCGCCGTCCGGCTGTGCGGCTGCGCCGTCGGATGGCGCAGCCTCCTCCTGCTGCGCCGCCTGCTCCACCCGCGGTCCGGTCACCGGCACTCCTCTCACGCCGCCTGCGACCATAGCGAATCCGGACGAAGCGGGCTGGGGTCGACATCACGGGAGAACCGCGCCAGATGGTGATGACAGCGGTGAATTTCGCGCGGGAATCACCATTCGGCGTCGTGATCGTCGGCGCTCCCACCACGACGGTCACCGCGGGCGCCCACGACACGACCGCAGCGGGTGTGACACCGCGTCACGTACAGTTCGGGACATGACCTCCGAGACCCTCGTCACATTCGCGGACGGTACCGTTCGCGGTGTCCGCACCGGAGATCTGATCACCTGGCGGGGCATCCCCTTCGCCGCGCCCCCGGTCGGCGCACTCCGATTCCGCGCACCGCACCCCGTCGAACCGTGGTCGGGTGAACGCGACGCCACCCGTTTCGGCAACGCCGCACCCCAACATCCGCGCATGCTGGTGACGAGCCGCGACAACCGGGTCGTCGCGGACGAGGACTGCCTCACCCTCAACGTCGTCGCTCCCGCCGGCCACTCCCACGCGGCGCGACCGGTGCTGGTGTTCATCCACGGCGGCGCCTACACGATGGGCACGACGGCGATGTCCGTGTACGGCGGCGGATCCCTGGTCCGCCGCGGCGACGTGGTGTACGTGTCGGTGAACTATCGGCTCGGGGCGCTCGGCTTCCTCGACGCCACCGAATTCTCCACCCCGGAACGGCCGTTCGACACGAACCTGGGTCTGCGCGATCAGGTGGCGGCGCTGCAGTGGGTGCAGCGCAACATCGCCGCGTTCGGCGGCGACCCGTCGAACGTGACGGTCTTCGGCGAATCGGCGGGCGGCACGTCCGTCACCACACTGATGACGACGCCGGCCGCGGCGGGGTTGTTCGCGCGCGGCATCGCGCAGAGCCCGGCACCGGGGCTGGTCGGTGACGCCGACCGCGCGCGCCGGGCCGCGCGGACCTTCGTGGAGTTGCTCGGCGGTGCGGACGCCGACGCGGCCGCGGCGTTGTCGGCGGCGAGCCCCGCCGATCTCGGTCGCGTCGGTGCCCGTCTCCCGCGTGTCACGCCCGGCGGATACGCGTTCGGGCCGGTCGTCGACGGTGATTTCCTTCCCGTCGACCCGGCCGCGGCGTTCGGTGGCGGTTCCGCGCACCGGGTGCCGTTGATCATCGGTACCAATCTCCGCGAAGGCGAGTTGTTCACCCGAGTCCTGGACGCGTTGCCGACGAACGAACGCCGGATCGAGCGGATGTTCGCCGCTGTCGACCCCGGGGCCCGCGACCGCGTCGTCGCCGCCTACCCCGGATACCCGGCCGGACGCGCCGCCGTCGATCTCGGTGGCGACGTCACCTTCTGGTATCCGTCGGTGCAGATCGCGCAGGCCCACGCACGGTACGCACCGACCTACGCGTATCGGCTCGACTACGCGCCGCGGCTGCTGCACTGGTTGGGGGTCGGCGCGACCCACGCCGTCGACCTGCTCACGGTGTTCGCGCAGGCCGACGAACCGATGGGAAAGGTGTTCACCGCCGCAGGGGGTCGTCGCGGGCTGCGGACGGTGTCCGAGTCGATGCAGCGGCATTGGCTCGGGTTCGCGCGCGGAGGCGAGCCGCTCCCCTCGTGGCCCCGCTACGACGACGTGGACCGCGCAACGATGATCTTCGACGTACCGTCCCGCGTCGAACACGATCCGGGACGGGACCGGCGTCTGGCGTGGGAGGGCTACCGCGGGTTCGCGACCACCCCGGCGCTCACATCGACACCGTGAGCAGGAAGGCGACGTCCTCGATCGCTTCGACGCTGTGCCGCTCCGGCGGGATGATCAGCAGATCACCCGCCGACCCCTTCCACGAGTTGTCTCCCGCGACCAGAAGCAGTTGACCGCTGAGCACCTGCAGTGTCGCCTCACCGGGGCTGTCGTGCTCGCCGAGTTCCTTGCCGCCCAGCAATGCCACGACGGTCTGCCGCAGATGCTTGGTGTGCCCACCGAACACGGTCTGCGAGCTGCGTCCACTGGTCGATGCGGCCGCCAGTTTCAGTTGCTGTCGGGCCTGTGCTGTCAGCGAGAGCTTGTCCATGGGGAAAGTATCGCGCACTCGTCGACGTGGCCTAGCGGCTTCGGGTGTAGCGGATCCACCGGAACGGCGTTCCGCTGGCCGAGATCGTCCGGTCGCCGACGTCGACGGCGGACCACTCGGGGCCGATCGGTGGCGCGGTCGCGTCACCGGCGATGTCCAGGTCGACTTCGGTCACGAGCAGGGTCGTCGCGTGCGGCATGGCGGCCGCGTAGATCTGGGCGCCCCCCATGACCACCACCTCACCGTCACCGGCGAGGCGCAGCGCCTCCTCGATACCGGGCGCGGTGTCGGCGCCGTCCGCCGACCACGCATCGTTGCGGGTGACGACGATGTTGCGGCGGCCCGGCAGCGGCCGGAACCGTTCCGGCAGCGAATCCCAGGTGAGCCGGCCCATCACCACCGGTTTGCCCATCGTCGCGTTCTTGAAGAACTTCATGTCCTCCGGGATGTGCCAGGGGATGATGCCGTCGCGGCCGATGACACCGCCGCGCGACTGCGCCCAGATGAGGGTGACGTCGCTGCTCATACCGCCACCGGTGCCTTGATCGCGGGGTGATGGCGGTAGTCGACGATCTCGACGTCGTCGAATTCGTAGTCGAAGATCGACCCACGCGGGCGCAGCCGCAGCGTCGGATACGGGTGGGCGTCCCGGGCGAGTTGTTCGGTGACCTGTTCGACGTGGTTGTCGTAGATGTGGCAGTCGCCACCTGTCCAGACGAACTCGCCCGGTTCGAGCCCGGTCTGCTGCGCCACCATGTGGGTGAGCAGCGCGTAGCTCGCGATGTTGAACGGCACCCCGAGGAACAGGTCGGCGCTGCGCTGGTACAGCTGGCAGCTGAGCCTGCCGTCGGCGACGTAGAACTGGAAGAGCGCGTGGCACGGCATCAGCGCCATGTCGTCGAGGTCCGCGACGTTCCACGCCGAGACGATCATGCGCCGCGAGTCGGGATCGGTGCGGATCGTGTCGATCACCTGACCGATCTGGTCGATGTGCCGACCGTCGGGGGTGGGCCACGACCGCCACTGCACTCCGTAGACGGGGCCGAGGTCACCGTCCTCGGCGGCCCATTCGTCCCAGATCGTGACGCCGCGCTCCTGCAGCCACCGCACGTTGGAGTCGCCGCGCAGGAACCACAGCAACTCGTACACGACGGACCTGTGGTGCACCTTCTTGGTGGTGATCAGCGGGAACCCCTGTGCGAGATCGAACCGCATCTGGTGACCGAACAGACTGCGGGTACCGGTGCCCGTGCGGTCCGATTTCGGAGTCCCGGTCTCGAGCACGAGACGCAGGAGGTCTTCGTACGGGGTCGGCACGGTGGACGGGGTCGGCGCAGTCACGCCTCGCAGTCTAGGCGCCCGGGCGCGCGCCCCGACCCGTGCGCCTTTGTGGTCGTTCCCACTACCACAAAGGCGCACGGGTCGTAGCGTGGGCGACATGCCGGAGCTGCCCGAGGTGGAGGCGTTGTCGGTGTTCCTGCGCGACCACGCCGTCGGCTCGGTGGTGGGCCGCATCGACGTGGCCGCGCTCAGTGCGCTGCAGACCGCCGACCCACCGATCACGGCGCTGCAGGGCCGCGACATCACCGGCTCCCGCCGGTTCGGCAAGTTCCTCACCGTCGACAGCGGCGACCTCACGATGGTGACCCACCTGTCGCGCGGCGGATGGTTGCGCTGGGTCGACGAGCCGTCCCCGACCCCTCCGAAACTGGGTCGCGGTCCCCTCGCCCTGCGCATCCACCTGTTCGCGCCCGACGCGACGACCCCGGCGATCGACCTCACCGAGGCGGGCACCAGGAAACGACTCGCCGTGTGGGTCGTGCACGACCCCCGCGACGTTCCCGGTGTCGCGCGGCTGGGTCCGGACGCCCTCGACATCACCGTCGACGACCTCGCCGCCCTGCTGCACGGCAACACATCACGCCTGAAGACGGTGCTCGTCGACCAACGGGTGCTCGCCGGGATAGGCAACGCCTACTCCGACGAGATCCTGCACACAGCGCGACTGTCGCCGTTCGCGACCGCCGGGAGACTGACCGACGACGAGTCGGCGGCACTCCACGCCGCCATCCGCTCGGTGCTCACCGACGCGGTTGCCCGGTCCGTCGGGCAGGGCGCCGCGCGCCTGAAAGCGGAGAAGAGATCGGGTCTGCGGGTGCACGCGCGCACCGGCCTGCCGTGCCCGGTGTGCGGCGACACCGTACGGCAGGTCGAATACACGGACCGGTCGTTCCAGTACTGCCCGACGTGCCAGACCGGCGGGCGGATCCTCGCGGACCGGAAACTGTCCCGGCTACTGAAGTAAGGCGGACCTGCCCGAATGCCGCACAACACCTGAAGTAACGTTCACGACCGTGGACTTTCCGACTCGGCTCCGCAACGCAGTCCGGACACTGGCGCCCGGGTACTACGCGCTCGTCATGGCGACCGGGATCGTCTCCCTCGGACTGGATCTGAAGGGCCTGACCGTCCCGTCGAAGGTGCTGCTGTTCGTCGCCGTCGTCTGCTACGTCGTGCTCACCGTGCTGTCGCTGTGGCGACTCGTCGCGTACCGCGCGGATCTCGCCGCCGACATGGCCGACTCGGGGCGTGCCTTCGGGTTCTTCACGTTCATCGCGGGCAGCAACGTGCTCGGTGTGCGGTTGATCGTGGAGGGCTGGCACCACACCGCCGCGGCGTTGTTGCTCGTCGCGGCGATCACCTGGCTCGTTCTCGGGTACGTGATCCCGTGGACGGCGGTGCTGGGCACCACCGAACGCCCCGTGCTGGCCAAGGCCAACGGCACGTGGTTCGTGTGGGTGGTCGCCAGCGAATCGGTGGCGGTCGCCGCGGCGTCGCTGCAACCGATCTACACCGACCTCGGCCGGCTGCTCGCGGCCGTCGCCGTGTTCGCGTGGGGCGTCGGCCTGTTCCTGTACGCGGCGGCCGGAATCTTCGTCGCGGCGCGCATGCTGCAGTACCCGCTGCGCCCCGCCGATCTGACAGCGCCCTACTGGGTGTCGATGGGCGCGTGTTCGATCACGGTGGTCGCCGGGGCACGGATCGTGGAGATGTCCGACGCGCCGATGGTCGACGCCACGCGCGGGCTGATCGCGGGCCTGGCGGTGGTGATCTGGGCGTTCGCGACGTGGCTGTTCCCGCCGCTGATCGCCGCCGGGTGGTGGCGTCACCGCATCCACAGGGTGCCGTTGACGTACGACCCGTCGCTGTGGTCGATCGTGTTCCCGCTCGGCATGTACGCCGTCGCCGGGATCTACCTGGGTCGCGCCGACGAACTTCCGCTCGTCGGCGCGGTGGGTGCCGCGGAACTGTGGGTGGCGGGGGCTGTGTGGGCGCTGATGTTCGCCGCGATGCTCCACCGGATCTGGACGACGGTGCTCCGTCGACCTCGGGTCACCGACGCCGTCGTCGGGGCGCCGACGTCATGACGGCACGGCCCGCGACTACCGTGGTCGGCATGGACACCGAACCGCTGGACACCGACGCCGTGCACGGTGTCCTCCATGTTCCGGACGGAACACCGCGCGGCGCGGTGGCCCTGACCCACGGCGCCGGCGGCAACAGCGACTCGGCGATCCTGCAGCGCGTGTGCGACCGGTTCGCCGAACACGGCTGTCTCGCGTTGCGCTACGACCTGCCGTTCCGTCGGCTCCGCCCGAAGGGCCCACCGTCGGTGGCCCGGGCCGCCGACGACCGCGCCGGGATCGCCGCGACCGCCGCCGTCCTGCGCGAGCGCGTCGACGGACCGCTGCTGCTCGGTGGCGTCTCCTACGGTGGCCGGCAGGCGTCGATGCTGGTCGCCGAGCAACCGTCGCTCTGCGACACACTGGTGCTGCTGTCGTATCCGCTGCATCCGCCGGGTAGACCGGAGCGGGCCCGTGTCGAGCATCTACCCGCCGTGACCGTGCCTACGCTGTTCGTCTCGGGTACGCGCGACCCGTTCGGCACCGTCGACGAGATCCGCGCGGCCGCAGACCTGATCCCTGCCGCGACCGCGTTCGTCGAGGTCGACGGCGCCGGTCACGACCTCGGGCGCGCCAGGGTCGATCCGTCCGCCGCGGCGGTCGCCGCTGCCGTCGCCCTGATCGGAGGCGCGGCATGAGCGGTGTCACGGGATCGGATCTCGACACCCTGCTGGCGGACCTGCGCGACCGGCTCGACGACGCCGATTCCACGGCGGCGACCCTGCGCGGGCTCCTCGAGGCGGTGCTGGTCGTCGGTTCCGGTCTCGAGCTCGATTCGATGCTGCAACGCATCGTGCAGTCGGCGACGGCGCTGCTCGACGCCCGCTACGGCGCGCTCGGGGTCCGCGCCGCCGACGGTGGACTGTCGGAGTTCGTGTACGAGGGCATCAACCCGGAGCAGCGCAGCGTGATGGGGCACCTTCCCGAGGGTCGCGGCATCCTCGGGCTGCTCATCAACGATCCGCGTCCGGTGCGGCTCGCCGACCTGTCGACGCATCCCGCGTCGATCGGTTTCCCACCGAACCATCCCCCGATGAAGAGTTTCCTCGGCACCCCGATCATGATCCGGGGCAAGGTGTTCGGCAGCATCTACCTGACGGAGAAGCTGGGTGGGCCCGAGTTCACCGAGGAGGACGAGGTCATCCTCAAGGTCCTCGCGACGTCGGCGGCGATGGCCGTGGACAACGCCCGGCTGTTCGAGGGGTCACTCACCCGGGAGCGGTGGCTCGCCGCGATGGCCTCGATCAACGCCCGGCTGCTCGTCGGAGGGTCGGTCGACGAGACGCTCGGGCTCCTCACCGGCCAGGTCCGCGAGCTGGCGCGCGGCGCAGGTGCGTTCGTCGTCCTCGTCGACGGCACCCACGGCACGGTCCGGGCGGCGTCGCCGACCGCTCCGACCACCGACCCGGTGCGCATCGACCTGGCCGGCTCACCCGTCCTGGACGTGCTGCGTACCCGCAGGCCGGTGCGCACGCGCACGCTCACGGGGCTCCCGTCGGCGGGCGACGGCGACGACGGCACCGCGGTGGTGCTGCCGTTGTCGGCGACGTCCACCGTCACCGGCGTGTTGATCGTCACCCGGGCGCGGGGCAACGATCCGTGGGACGAGGAGGACGTCGCGCGGCTCGAGTCGATGGCGAATCTGGCGGCGGTCGCGCTCGAATTCGCCGAGCAGCAACGCAAGAAGCGTCTGCTCGATGTGCTCGCCGACCGCGATCGCATCGCGCAGGACCTGCACGACAACGTGATCCAGCGACTGTTCGCGACGGGTATGAGCCTGCAGAGCGCGATGGTGCCCGGCGCCGACTCCGAACGGGTCACCGACGTCGTGTTGCACGCCGTCGAGCAGTTGGACCGGACGGTGCGGGAGATCCGCACGACGATCTTCGATCTGCACACCACGGGTGCGGCCGCGTCGACGAGTCTGCGACGCCGTCTTCTGGACGTGGTCGGCGACCTGAGCGTGCACTCGTCGGTCGCGCCCAACGTGCAGTTCGTCGGGCCCATCGACACGTTGGTGCCCCATCGCATCCATCCGCACGCCGAGGCCGTGTTGCGGGAAGGTCTCAGCAACGCGCTGCGGCATTCGCAGTCCGAGAACATCACCGTCTCCGTCCGCGCCGCAGACGATTTCGTCATCGAGATCGTCGACGACGGAACCGGGCTGCCCGATACCCCGCGGCGCAGCGGGCTCGCGAACCTGGAGCGTCGCGCTCAGCAGTGCGGCGGTACGTTCGCGGTCGGGGCGGGTGACGCGGGTGGCACCCGCGTCCGGTGGCAGGCCCCGCTCCAGCCGTGACCGCGGGGCGTCCGTGTCCGTCGGCCCGTTCGATGGTCACCGGCGGGTGTGGGTATCCACCTCGGCGGTGACGAGTCCGATGCCGACGTCCGGATCCATCGCGCCGAGGAGCACCGCCTGCGTGACGCCGTTGCTCACCGCGACGAGGCGGAGCGCGGCCGGGCCGCTGACGTCCTCGGGCACACCGAGATCGGTGAGCAGTCGCTCGGTCTCGGCGACCGTTCCGCGGGTCGCGTCGGCGAGGAACGCCCGGATCCACGGGTCGCTCGTCGATTCGGCGAGGTAGGCGTACCAGACGGAGACACCCGGGCGACCCGAGTCGTCCGTGGGCACGGGCCGGGTGAGGAGCGCGACGAGAGCCGCCCGGGGGTCTGTCGGCGATCCGTCGTGCCGGTAGCGCAGTTCGGCCTCGGCGACCATGTGTTCGGCGCCCGCACGGATGAGGTGTTCCCTCGATTCGAAGTAGTGCTGCACCCGTCCGATCGACACACCTCCCGCCGCGGCCACCGCCCGGAAGGTCACGCCGTCGATTCCGCGGTCGTGGATGACGGCCCACAGCGCCCACACGATCTCCCGGCGGCGCTGGGCATGGTCGACGATCCTCGGCATGCCCCCATGATACGGTATGAACATATTGCAAAAGCGGCAGTCAGGGGTTCCCGTGACCGAGCATGCATCCCCCACCGATCGCCCCCCACCCCGCCGGGCACGCAGAATCGCCCGGCGCACCGGCATCGCGCTGGTCGCGGTGTTCACCGTCGCCGGGGTGGTTGCCACCGGGCAGTTCTTCTTCGGAGCACCCGGCGTCGGGCACTTCCGCAGCATCGACGGACGCGCCGAGTACGTCGCGGCCTACGAGAAGGCGATGGCGGCGCTGCCGACACCGACCGCCACCCACGACGTCACCACCGCGTTCGGGACGGTGCGCGCGTACGAATGGAGTTCACCGGAGCGAGCCGACACCGTCCCCGTCGTTCTCGTTCCGGGCAGGTCGTCCGGCGTCCCGATGTGGACGGAGAACCTCCCCGGTTTCCTCGCACACCACCGCGTCCTCGCCTTCGATGCGCTCGGCGACGCCGGACTGTCCGTGCAGGGTGTGCCGCTGGCGTCCACCGACGACCAGGCCCTGTGGATCGCCGACGCCCTCGCGCAACTCGACGCCGACGACGCGCACGTGGTCGGGCATTCGTTCGGTGGGGCGAGCGCCGCGGCGTACGCGAGGCACTTCCCCGACAACGTCCGGTCGCTGACCCTGCTCGAACCCGCCCTCACGTTCGCCCACCCGCCGGCCCGGATGCTGTGGTGGGCGGCGGTGTCCACCCTGCCCGGCATTCCGGACGGTTGGCGCCACACCGCCCTCGGGAAGGTCGGGGGCGTCGACGACCACGACCCCACCGACGACACGGCCGCGATGATCGAGCAGGCGAGTCGACACTTCTCCGCCGCGTTGCCCACCCCCTCCCCGCTCGGCGACGACGACCTTCGCGCCCTCACGATGCCCACCTATGTCGCCATCGCGGAACGGGACTCGCTCGCCGGCGGTGAGCAGGCAGCCGACCGGGCGCGGGAACTGCCCCGCGCCGTCGTCCACGTGTTCCCGGACACCACCCACTCGCTTCCCATGCAGGCGAAGGACCGACTCGAGGCGGAACTCCCCGCGTTCTGGCGCGCAGCCGAGTAGAACCGACGGCCCGCTCAGTGGTGGTCGTGCGGGCGGCCCTTCCGCAGTTCGGTCGCCAGGACCGCGGCCTGGGTACGTCGCTGCATCCCCAGCTTCGCGAGCAACCGCGACACGTAGTTCTTGACGGTCTTCTCCGCCAGGAACAGTCGCTCGGCGATCTCGCGGTTCGTCAATCCCTCCCCGATCAGCTCGAACACGGCGCGTTCCTGATCGGACAGGTCGGCGAGGGGGTCGGCGTCCCGGGACGCGCGGATGCGATCCATCAACGCGGCGGTGGCGCGGCTGTCGAGCAGCGAACCGCCCTCCCCCACCGTGCGGATCGCCGAGACCAGATCGGTGCCGAGGATCTGTTTGAGCACGAACCCCGATGCACCCGCCATGATCGCGTCGAACAACGCCTCGTCGTCGGAGTACGACGTGAGCATCAGGGCCCGCAGCTCCGGCATCCGTGCGCGCAACTCGCGGCACAGTTCGACACCGTTGCCGTCGGGGAGTCGCACGTCGAGCACGGCGACGTCGGCGCCGCTGCCCGGAATCCGGGCCAGGGCCTCACCGACGGACGCCGCCTCGCCGACGACCGTGAAGTCCGGCACGCTGCTCAGCAGGTCCACCAGTCCACGTCGCACGATCTCGTGGTCGTCGACGAGAAATACGCGGGGCATCTCACGCACCTTTCGTTGCACATCCGATGGGTACATCGTCGCAGTCCCACACCCCACCGTGCACGACCGGGCCGTTCGACGGCACGTTCGGGACCTTCGTCCCCTGGCCGCCCGGACGGCACAGGGGGAACCTGGACGGTAGACCGCGTGACGTGTCCGCGGCACACGACCGTGAGAGAAGGTGAAGGTGACCATCGAATCCGGAACCTGGTCGGTCGAGGACACCGACATCATCGCCCGCGCGGTCATCGAAGCACCGTCGGTGCACGACGCGCAACCGTGGAATCTTCTCCTTCCCGCGCACGCCGCGGAACTCGAGGAACGCAGCGCGTTCAGCACCTTCGTCGACCCCGGCGCGTTCACCGACCCCGGCACCGACACGCTGCGACCGGACAGGTTCATCTCGTGCGGCACCGCCGTCGCGAATCTGGAACTGGCCATCCGGGTGCTCGGCAGGAACACCCACACCGTCCTGTTCCCCGATCCCGACCGGCCGTCCCTGATCGCCCGCGTCGAATCGCGGGGGGCGTCGGTGCCGACGAGCTCGGATCTGCGGCTGTACGCGGCGATCTCACATCGGCACAGTCACCGTGACGCGTTCGCCGACATCCCGGTTCCCGCCGAATGTCTCGGCGACATCGTCGCGGCCGGCACCCGGGTGCCCGGCGTCGACATCCGACTGCTGGCGTCCGACGAAGCACCCGCGCTCGCCGACATGCTCACCTACTCGGCGGAGATCAGACGTCGCAACCCGCATTACCAGCGCGAGTTGTTCTCGTGGACGTCGCATTGGCAGCCGCAGGGCAACACCGAGATCGTCACCACCTGGAGCGCCACCCTCGACGATCACGGCGCAGCCGGAAAAGCATTGATCACCACGGGAATTCCCGACACGTCCGCTCTCGCCGACGCGATCGACCGCGAATCGGTGCTGTTGTTCAGTGCCGAATCCGACGATCCGGTCGAACTCGTCCGGATCGGGATGGCCACCGAACGGGCGTGGCTCGCCGCGGTGGACGCGCGCCTGTCGGCGTCGGTGCTGACCCACCCGCTGCGGATCGGGGACTCCGCGCAACGCCTCGCCGCGCGCCTGGGCATGCCCGTCGCGCCGCAACTGATCATGCGAATCGGTTATTGACCGGGGGAAAGGGACCACCACGTGACACGACACCTCACCGCATTCGACCGCGACCCCGCGCCCGACCCGTCGGGCGCGGAACTGTTCCGGACGGTGCTCGACATGGCCCAGGCCGCGAAGGCCGGCAACTCGTCGGGGTGGCTCGACGCCCGCTACCGCGGCGCGTCACTCGACGATCTCGCCTATCTGAGCACCGCGATGCTCGGGGTGCTCATCGAGAACGAGGCCGTCCGCCGCGGTGTGCATCCGGCCGACGCCTGGCGCGACCTGGGGCGGCGGGGTCTCGACGATTTCGGCTGAGCCGGCGCGCGGCGGCACTCCCGCCGACCGGGGGAATCCCGATCGGCGTCAGGAGGCCTCCTCGACCGGCGACCGCACCACCATCACCGGGCAGTCGGCGGTCTGGATCAGCGCGTTGCTGGTCGATCCCAGCAGCAGGCCCTTGAACCCGCCGCGTCCGCGGCTGCCCACGACCAGCAGCTGTGCGCGTTCGGCGAACTCGCTGAGCACCCGTACCGGCCGGTCGCGGGCGACGACCCGTTCCACAACGACGTCCGGATACCGCTCCTGATATCCGGCGAGACGTTCGGCGAGGACGATCTCCTCGCCGGTCTGGATGCGTTCCCAGTGCGGATCCTCCGGGACGGCCCCGAGGGAGGGCTGCACGCTCACGTCGCTCCACACGTTGACGGCGACGAGGGTCGCACCTCGCGCCGACGCCTCCTCGAACGCCACGTCGACTGCGGCACGGCACGATTCCGACCCGTCGATACCGACGACGACCGGTCCGTCGTTCGGTGGCGCCCCCTCGAGGGTGCGGCCCCGGACGACGACGACCGGCGCCGCAGAGTGCGCGGCGACCGACGTGGACACCGATCCGGCGAGCAGTCCCTTGACCTCGCCGAGCCCGCGGGATCCCACCACGAGCCGGTCGGCGCGGGCGGCGACGTCGATGAGGACGGGCGCGACCTTGCCCTCGATCCGGTCGGTGGTGATCGTCACCGTCGCGTCCGTCTCGTCGACGACCTGGCGGGCGAGGACCGCCGCGGAGGCCAGGCGGTCGCGGGCCGTGGCCTTCATCTCCTCGTGGAAGCTCTGCGCGAGATACGGTTCCGAGTAGTAGAACGCGGGGATGTGCACCACCGTGACGATCCGCAACGTCCGCTCGCGCACCGCGGCGGCGCGTGCCGCCCAGATCACCGCGGTGGACGCAGATTCGGAACCGTCGACCGCCACGACGATGGGATCGAGTTCGCTCATGGTCGCAGCCTATCCAGTCGGTCGGTCAGTCGCAGATGTTCCGCAACTGCTCGATCAGGCGGACCCGCCCCGCGGTGTCGGCCGCGAGCGGGAGGACGTTGAGGGTGGTGACACCCGATTCCGCGAACGCGGCGACCCGCTCGCGGACGTAGCTCTCGGGGCCGATCAGCGACACCGCGCGCACCAACTCGTCGGGCACCGCGGCGGCGGCCTCCTGCTTCTTACCGGCCAGGTACAGATCCTGGATGCGTTCGGCCTCCTCGGCGTAGCCGTACCGGACCGCGAGATCGTTGTAGAAGTTCTTGCCCTTCGCGCCCATCCCGCCGATGTAGAGCGCGAGGGTGGGGCGCACCCAGTCGATCATGTGGTCGACGTCGTCGCCGATCGCGAGGGCCGCCTGCACGTAGATCTGCAGGTCGCCGAGCGCCGGGTCGCGCTTGGCCTTGCCCTTGGCGAGCGACTCGCCCCACACGTCGGCGGCCTTCTCCGGGAAGTAGAAGATGGGCTCCCAGCCCTCGGCGATCTCGGCGGTCATCGCCACGTTCTTCGGTCCGAGGGACGCGATGACGATCGGGATGCGCTCGCGCACCGGATGGTTGATGAGCTTGAGCGGCTTGCCGAGCCCGGTGCCCCGGTCCTCCGGCAACGGCAGCTGGTAGTACTTGCCCTGGTATTCGAGCTTCTCGCGTCGCCACACCTTCCGGCAGATCTCCACGATCTCGCGGGTGCGGCCCAGCGGAGCGTGGTAGGGCACACCGTGGAAACCTTCGATGACCTGCGGTCCCGACGCGCCGATCCCCATGACGAAGCGCCCGTCGGAGACGTAGTCGAGGCCGGCCGCGGTCATCGCGGTCAGCGCCGGGGTGCGCGTGTACAGCTGGAAGATGCCGGAGGCGAGTTCGACGCGGGAGGTCTTCGCGGCGAGGTACCCGATCTGGCTGACCGCGTCGAACGAGTACGCCTCGGGGACGAACAGGATGTCGAGGCCGGCGCGCTCGAGGTCGGTCACCTCCGCCGCTGTCTCGGCGAACCCGGCACTGTAGTTCAGACCCATTCCGATGCGCATGCGCGACCTCGTTCTCTCCTCGCGTGCGGCGCACGCTGACGGACCGTCGTCACGCACACTACCGCCGTCAGGTCTCGTCGGGCCGCACCACCATCACCGGGCAGCGGGCCGCGCGTAGCAACGCCTGACTGGTGGATCCGAGGATCAGACCGGTGAAGCCGCCGCGGCCGCGACTACCCACGACGACGAGCTGCGCCTTCTCGCTCCACTCCAGCAGGTGGGTGCGGGGTCCGTCGATGTACACCTTGCGGTCGACGGCGACGTCGGGGTACCGCTCGCGGTATCCGGCGAGCCGTTCGGCGAGGAGGGCGTGCTCGCTCTCCTCGAACGCACGGGGATCGAACACGAGGGGCGAGCGGTCGACCGCCCCGGACCTCACGTCGCTCCACACGTGCACGGCCACGAGGTCCACGTTGCGGAACGATGCCTCCTCGAACGCCGCGGCGAGCGCATCCTCGCTCAGGGGACTGCCGTCGACACCCACGACGACCGGACCGTCGGCGTCGATCTCCCGGTCGCCGCGCACCACCACGACGGGGCACTCGGCGTGCCCGACGACGGCGACCGGCGTGGAGCCCAGCAACACCTCACCGATCCGGCCGCTGCCGGACGCACCGAGCACGAGCATGAGGGTCTGCCGCGACAGTTCGACGAGCCACTTGGCGCTGCCGGTCAACGACAGGGCCGCGGTGATCTCGAGGTCGGGTGCGGTGTCGCGGGCGATGCGTTCGGCGTCCTTCAGGACGGCGCGTGCGTCCTCCTCCGCCCACTCGAACACCTGGGAGGTCTGCACGAAGGGCGTGGCAGCCCACCCGGTGGAGACGAAGTCGACGGCGTGCACGAGGTGCAGGGCCGCGCCGCGCGCGGCGGCGGTGGCCGCGGCCCACGCGACCGCTCTACCCGATGCGGGTGATCCGTCCACACCGACCGTTACGTTGTTGTGATCCCGGGGGTGTTCGCCTGGAAGTGTCACAACGGAGAGGCTAGTCGCAAACATTGTGGTGTGGAATGGACTTTCGCCCCTGTTGCCGGGGCGACAAGGGAGACAACGGGTTTGCGTCCGCGATCTACGTCACATTAAATTGTCATCGTGGATGCAAATTAACTAGGCTGCAGCCATGCAGCTCACGCAGTTCACCGATCTCGGACTGCGAGTTGTCATGTACCTGGCCGCCGCCCCGGCGGACAGTACACCCAGGACCAAAACCGTTGCCGAGCAGCTGCACATCTCGTACGCACATACGACGAAGGTGGTTGCCCGATTGAGCGAACTCGGTGTCGTGACCACCCGCCGCGGACGAGGGGGCGGACTGGCCATCACCGAACTCGGTCGTGTCGCCACCATCGGATGGCTGACACGACAGCTCGAGGGAGACGGAGAGACGGTCGAGTGCGACGGCGCGAAACCCTGCCCGTTGCGCAACGGCTGCCGTCTCCGCAAGGCACTCCGCGAAGCCCAGGAGGCCTTCTTCTCCTCACTCGACGGCGTGACGGTCGCCGATCTCGCGAAGTCCAAGATCGAGCCCGTCCTGTTGACCCTGATACAGCCCACACCCTGAATGGAAATGGAGTTCACCATGGCACTCTCATCCGAGTCCAAGGAAGTCATCGCGGCCACCCTCCCCGCGGTCGGTGCTGCCATCGGCGACATCACGCCCCTCTTCTACCGGAAGATGTTCGGCGAGCACCCTGAACTCGAACGAGATCTGTTCAACCGGGGCAACCAGAAGCAGGGCGAGCAGCAGAAGGCCCTCGCCGGGTCGATCGCCGCCTTCGCCACCCTCCAGCTCGATCCCGACCCCGCGCGTGTCGAGGCCGTCCTGTCGCGCATCGCGCACAAGCACGCCTCCCTCGGCATCAAGCCCGACGAGTACTGGATCGTGCACAAGCACCTGTTCGAGGCGATCGTCGAAATCCTCGGCGAGGCAATCACTCCCGAGGTCGCGAAGGCCTGGGACGAGCTGTACTGGCTGATGGCCAACACCCTCATCGACCTCGAGGCCAACCTCTACGCGTCGGCGGGCGTCGAGACCGGTGAGGTCTGGCGCACCGTCCGTGTCGCCGAGCGTCTCTACCAGTCGTCCGACACCGTCTCCTTCGTCCTGACCTCCCTCGACGGCGCGCCGCTGCCGTCGTTCCGCCCCGGCCAGTACCTGTCGGTCGGCGTGAAGCTGCCCGACGGAGCACGCCAGATCCGCCAGTACAGCCTGTCGAGCGCACCGTCGCAGGGCGATTGGCGCATCACCGTCAAGCGGGTCGCCGCCACCACCGGCCCCGACGGCACCGTCATCCCCGCCGGCGAGGTCTCGAACTTCCTGTTCGACAACCTGTTCGAGGGCGACGAGCTGCAGGTCACCACCCCGTTCGGCGACCTGGTGCTCGGCGACGAGGACGCCCCGATCTTCCTCGCATCCGCCGGCATCGGCTGCACCCCGATGATCGGGATGCTCTCGCACCTGGCCGAGATCGGCGACCAGCGCAAGATCTCCGTGCTGCACGCCGACCGGTCGGCCGCCGCCCACGCCCACCGGCACGAGCTCGCGACCCTCGTCGAGAAGATCCCGTCCGCCGACGTGTACCGCTGGTACGAGGACCTCGGCGCCCGTCAGCCTATCGAGACGATCCGCCTCGGCCGCGCCGACATCTCCTCGGTGCCGCTGGATCCGAAGACGCAGGCCTACCTGTGCGGCCCGCTGCCGTTCATGCTGTCGCTGCGTGAGGCCCTGATCGAGCGCAACGTCCCAGCCGAGAACATCCACTACGAGGTGTTCGGTCCCGACAGCTGGGCGCCCACCGGAGCCTGATCTCGTCGACCGATGACGGGTGGTGCCCCGGCCCGACGGCCGGGGCACCACCCGTTTCGCGTCCACCCTCGGTGCATGGACACCGCCGTGTCCGACGACATCGCCCGACGGCGCCCGACCCCACCCCGCTCCGTGGGTGCGCTCGGTCTGCTCGCCGTCCTCTCCGCGGTGCTGGTGCCCGCCGACCGGGTGGTGACCACACCGACGGTCGCGGTGTCGCGGTCGCTACAACTCCGACCGCGCGACATCCCATTCGTGGACGGGTCGACCGTCGGTCATGGCGGCCACGTAGTCGCGGAGCATCCCCGTCAACGCGACACGACGGTCCTCCCCCGCACGCTCACGGGCCGCGACGTTGTGCCGCTGCCACGCCGCGCCCGTCCGCCGGTTCAGGCAGCGGCCCTCGATGATGCCGAGGTACCGGTCGCGGGCTCGCGCCGACAGTCCGAACGACGCGAGACCGGCGTCGGCGAGCGGCAGCAACCGCCGCAACACCAGTTCGTCGGCACCGACCCAGCCGACATCCGGCCAGTACAGGCGCGCATCCAACCCGAATTCCGCGGCGAGCCTGAGATTCTCGTGTGCGGCGTCGAACGTCATCCGCCGCCACAGTGGGATGTCGGCGTCCACCACCGCGCGCAACGCGCCGTAGTAGAAGGCGGCGTTGGCCATCGTGTCGAGCACCGTCGGCCCGGCCGGCAGCACTCGATTCTCGATCCGCAGGTGCGCCTGCCCGTCGCTCACGTCGTACACCGGGCGGTTCCACCGGTAGATCGTGCCGTTGTGCATCTGCAACTCGCGCAGCGCCGGGATACGCCCTTCCGCGAGATCGGCGAGGGGATCCGCGTCGGACACCTCCGGCAGCAACGCGGTGAAATACCGCGCATTCTCCTCGAACAGGTCGAGCGGTGACTCGATCCAGCGTTCCCCGAACCACACTCGCGGTCGCACGCCCTGGTTCTTCAGTTCCAGCGGTCGGGTGTCGGTGGCCTGCGCGAACAGCGGGATGCGGCTCTCGTGCCACAGGGCCTTGCCCGCGAGGAACGGCGAGTTCGCGGCGAGCGCCACCTGCACACCCGCCAGGCACTGCGCGGCGTTCCAGTGCGGCGCGAAGTCGTCGGGAGCGAGCCGCAGATGCAGTTGCAGCGACGTGCACGCCGCCTCCGGCACCACCGAGTTGGTGTCGGCCCGCAACCGTTCGGCGACGTCGGTACCCGGTAGCGGAACCCCGTCGAGTTCGAGTTCGATGTCCTCCCCGCGGGCCGCGAAGATCTGCTCGTTGAGCGCCTCGTAACGGGGATTGGCGGTGATGCGGTCGCGGCCCAGATGGTCGAGTTCGAGGGTGGGGAGCATCCCGATCATGACGAGCTGCGCGTCGAACAGGTGCATGCGGTCGTCCGCGCGGCGCAGGGATTCGCGCAGGGATTCCTCGACGTCGAGGGTCGCGTCACCACTGAGCGGGCCCGGAGCCACGTTCATCTCGACGTTGAACTGGCCGAGTTCGGTCTGGAACACGGCGTGGTCGTCGATGGCCTGCAGCACCTCGAGGTTCGACATCGCCGGCGACATGTCGTCGCGGACGAGGTTGAACTCGATCTCCATACCCAGTTGGGGTTCCGGGGACGCGTGCACGTCGGCGAAGGTGCCGTCGCGGAGCATGCGTTCGAGAGCATCCATGCAGTCGGCGACCTTGCGCCGGAAGCGGCGCCGATCGGCGCCGGTGAAGGCGCGCGCGGTGATATCGGTGCCCATGGGCGCCCTCTCGATCTTCCGGCGACTCTTCCGGCAAGCCTAACGCTGTGACGCGCGGCGTTGCGTGGATCAGAAGAGCAGCGGGGACGGGAGGGCGGGTGCGGGGTCCGCTCCGGTCAGAGCGAGCGGTTGATGTCCCAGTCGGCGAACACGCCGCGGTTGTTCAGCCACGCGTTCGGATCGGTCTTGGCGCCGCCCTGATCCCACACCTCGAAGTGCAGGTGTGGTCCGGTGGACCACCCGCGGTTGCCGACAGTCGCGATCTGCTGCCCCGCGGACACCCGCTGCCCCGCGGAAACCTGGTAGGTGTCGACGTGCCCGTAGACGGCGGTGGTGCCGTCGTCGTTCTGGATCCTGACCCACTGCCCGTATCCGGATGCGGCGCCCGCGTCGACGACGGTGCCGTCGGACGCCGACTGGATCGGGGTGCCGATCGGGGCGGCGATGTCGATACCGCCGTGGTGGGCGCCCCACCGCTGGCCGAAGTCGGAGGTCAACGTGCCGGAGACGGGCTGCACGGTGCTGGGCTTGACGGGGTTGAGGTCGTCGAGCCAGTTGTTGCCGCCGGTGAACTGCTGGACGAGGTCGGCGACCTCGACGGGCAGCTGGGGCGCACCCTGCTCGGCGGGTGCGGTGACGCCGGGGATCACCGGGATCTCGACGCCTTCCGGAAGCAGGCCCGCGGGCAGCTCGAACGGAAGGTTGCCGGTCTGCGGCGGGGTGGCCTGCACGGGGGCGTCGTGCCCGGGATGCGCGGCAGCGGTACCGGCCGCGAACTGCGATCCGATGGCGAAGAACGCACCCGTCGCGGCGGCGACGGTCGCGGCCTTCACCGGCGCGGACGTACCGGTCGGCTCGAGCCGGTGCCGACCCCGCGCGATCGGCGTACCCGCCTGGTCGATCTCGAATGCAGGTGCCTCGTCGCGTGTCCGCTGGTGCCGTGCCACAGTCGCCGTCCCGTTCCGTCGTCCCGATCCCGACCATCGCTGTAACGCTCCGGCCGTCCTTGGCGACTCAAGGTAACAAAACGATATAGCGGTGGTCCAGCGTGACCTTCCAGTGATCTCACAACGCGGGAAACGAACCGACCGGTACGTAACGAGCGGCCGGTCGCGGCGCTCGCTTCGGCATCGAGCACCGCGGACCGCTACACTCACAGCGCACCGGTCGGGACCACCCGATCAGCGCACGCCCTCGTAGCTCAGGGGATAGAGCACCGCTCTCCTAAAGCGGGTGTCGCAGGTTCGAATCCTGCCGGGGGCACACAGATTTTTCCTGGTAAAGGCACGTTTTCGCCTCCCCCTCCCCTGCCAATCGAGCGAATGTATCGCTCGCTCGAATCAATCGAGCGAGCGATACATTCGCTCACCGGGGCGGGTGGCACCCGCGACTAGGCGGGCACCGGCGCGACCGGGGCGATCAGAGTCCGGCCTTCTCCAATGCTTCCTCGTAGACGTCCATGGCCTCCTCGACCGACTTGCCGTCCGCGAGGGCGTCCGCGTAGATCCGACGCAGTTCGTCGCCGCATTCTTCGAACTTCACTGCCCACTTCTCGGCGTCCTCACGCCAGTAGCCGACGATGTCGAACCGGTCGCGCGACCACCCCAGCGACCGCAGGTGCTTCTTCGCAGCGCGGATGTCGGCTGCCTCACCCGAGAACCAGCAGTACGCGTCCGCGGGCAGGTCCAGTTCGGTCAACGCCGACGACAGTCGTGTCGGTGCCGCACCGTTGCCCGATCCGACGAGTTCGACGATCTCGGTGTTCGCGCGGGCGGGAAGGTAGTCGAGGTCGCTGCGGTCGAGGACCTCCGCGATCACGGTCACCGGGATCGACTCGTCGGTCGCCTCGAGGATCCGAGCGAGCGCGGGCAACGCCGCAAGATCACCGGCGAGTACGTGGCGACCGGCGGCCGGCGGCTCGTACCAGGAGCGCGGCCCCGCGGTGAGGACACGCCAGCCGGGTTCGGCGGCCCGGAACCAGTCGATCGCGGGGCCGTGATCGTGGACGGCGACATCGACGGTCATCGTCCGCGTCGACGGATCGAACGCGCGCACCGTGTAGTTGCGGTGCCCGACGCTGCGTTCCTCGTCGGCGATCTCCCAGCCGCCCAGCGCGGCGGGATTGTCGCTGGGCCGAGCGTGCAGTTCCTCACCGTCGCCGGAGAAGTAGAAGGCGACGGCCTCGTCCCCCGGCGCGATCGGCACGTAGCCGGGTCCGGTGCCGCCACCGATCTCGAAGCGGAGGCGCAGCAGGTTCGCGGTGACCGATTCGCTGCCGACCAGGGTGGAAACGAAGTTCTCCCATTTCATGAGGTCACCCTAACTCAGGGTGTGTGGGTGGCGCCCGGGTCAGGTCCGCGGCACCGGACCGGCACGCAGCTTCTCGGTCAGTCCCAGTTTCACCGTCGGCCACTCGTTCTCGATGATCGAGAAGACCACGACGTCGCGCATCGTCCCGTCGCGCCACAGATCATGGTTGCGCAGAACCCCGTCCTGCTTCGCACCGAGTGCCTCGATCGCACGCCGCGACCGCCGGTTGTGCCAGTGCGTGCGGAATTCCACGGCGATGCACTGCAACGTCTCGAAGGCGTGGGTGAGTTGGAGGAGCTTGGCCTCGGTGTTGATTCCCGTTCCCTGCGCGCTCGCCGACAGCCAGGTCGAGCCGATCTCGAGACGCCGGTGGTCGGCGCGGATGTTCAGAAACGTCGTCATGCCCACCGCCGTGCCGTCGGCGGCCCGTCGGATCACCCACGGGACGACGCGACCGGCGGCGTGCTCGGCCGACTTCGCATCGATCGCCGCGCCCATCCCCTCGGGTGACGGTGTCCGCGTGTACCAGGCCTTCTCGTACAGGCCGTCCTCCGCGACCGCATCCGCCAGTTCGTCGCGATGCTCGCGCCCGAGCGGTTCGAGCGTGACGAGGCGTCCGGTCAGCGTGGGGATCGCGAGGAAATCCATCCGCCGACGATAACCACCGCACGGTTCGGCACGTCGGGCGCCACCGTGAAATCACCGCACCCACCCTCGTCGAACCACCTCGTCGCACAGCGTCTTCCCGATACACTCACCGGAGTCATCGGTACGGGACGCGCCGCCTGCTGGACCGGCGGTGGGCACCCGGCGATGAGGACCCGGACATCGAGGAGCCTGCAGCATGCCTGCATTGCGAGCCATCCGTCGAGCACTCACCCTCGCCGCACCCGTCGCGGCGGCCGTCGCGCTGGCCGGCGCCGCCACCGCGGCACCCGCCCAGCCGGTGGGTACGGCCGTCACCATCGGCTGCCTCAACCAGGGCAGTCTCGCGTCGTTCACCACCGTCACCGCGCAACCGGGGCCCGAGACCGACCCGGCGATCGCACCCGGTCACGTGGTGTTCTCGACGGGGCCGGCGATCGGGATCATGCCCGCGGCAGGCCAGGTGTCGGTGGCGTGGCTCAACCGCGACACCGGTGCGGCGGGGATGGCCGACCTCGCGGGCACGTACCCGAACCTGTCGGCGGATGTCGAGACCGGCGCCGGCGAGGTACTGGTCACCGTGTTCGGGTCCGTGAGCCTGGGCAGCGGACCGCTCTGCAACTCGACCCCGGCGACAGGCACCGTCGTCGTCGGCTGACCTGCGTCAGCGCGGCGCGTACATGATGACGGCGACCCCGACGAGACACACGAGGGCACCGGTGACGTCCCACCTGTCGGGCCGGAAGCCGTCCATCACCATCGCCCACACGAGCGATCCCGCAACGAACACCCCGCCGTAGGCGGCGAGAATCCGCCCGAAGTGAGCGTCGGGTTGCAGGGTCGCGACGAATCCGTATGCGCCGAGCGCCAGGACGCCGAGACCGACCCAGATCCAACCGCGGTGTTCGCGCACGCCCTGCCACACGAGCCACGCACCACCGATCTCGAACAGCGCGGCAACCACGAACAGAACGATCGATTTGACGACAGTCACGGCCCGCGACAGTACGTCGCCGACCGTCCCGTCACAATTCGCGTGACGTCACAACTCGTCGATCGTGATCACGCCGTCCTGCAGCGCACGCACGAGCAACGCGGTCTTCGTCGGTGCGGGACGACCCACCCGCGTGTACTTCTCGCGGATCCGCGCGATGTGCGTGCTCACCGTCGCCACCGTGACGTGCAGACACGCCGCGACCTCCGCTTTCGACTCGGTCATCAGCCACATGCGGAGGATCTCGATCTCACGGTCCGATAACCGCACGGGCGCCGACGGTGGCGCGGCGAGTACGGAACGGACCCGCGCGGGACCTGATATCGGGGAAGGGCCGAGCGCACTGGTCATGACACGAATCCTCGAGCTGGGCTGCACCGACGACCGGGCGGTTCCCCGACGGACTGCGGTCCGGTCTGCGAGCAACGCTACATATTTCCCGGGACATCGGGGCGCAGACACGTCGACGGCCCGCGAATCGTGTTCACGTCGTGTCCTCCCGTCGCACCGCCTCGGGGCCCAGATCGTCGCGTGTTCCCAGCCAGCTGGGATGCCGCAGACGTCCCCCGTCGGTCCACGCCTGGAATCGCACCTCCCCCACCAGGTCGGGCGCGACCCACACCGCGTCGCTGCGATCCGCCTCGGGCACGCCACCGGTGAACGGGCAGTCGGGGCGTTCGCGCGCATGCAGTTCGGCCGTCAGATACGCCAGGTCGCGATCGTCGAAACCGGTGCCGACCCGGCCCGCGTACACGAGTCCGGCGTCGGTGTGGACACCCACGAGCAGCGACCCGAACGTCGCCGTGCGCGCACCCTTCCCCCACCGGTATCCGCCGACGACCACCGACTGTGTGAGCCAGTTCTTCGCCTTGATCCACGTCGGACTGCGCTTGCCCGGCAGGTACGGCGAGTCGCGTCGTTTCGCGACGACACCCTCCCAGCCGCGGTCCGCCGCGGCGCGCACCGCTGCCGCGCCGTCGCCCGCGATCGGCTCCGGGACGCACAGTCCGTCGACGGCCGCGGCCAGCGCGTCGAGTACGCGGCGACGATCGTCGTACGGTTTGCCGAGCAGTGCCACGCCGTCGAGATACAGGACGTCGAAGACCCGGTACTGCGGTACCCCGCCGTGCTGCAGCAACCGGAAGCTCGTGGTGCCGTCCGGCGCGACCGCGACGATCTCTCCGTCGAGTACCGCGTCGTGGCCGGCGAGGATCCGTGCGAGGTCGCCGAGCGTCGGGTACTCGTCGGTGATGTCGCGACCGGACCGTGCCCGCAATCGCACGGTGGAATCCCGGATCTCGGCGATCGCACGATAGCCGTCCCATTTCCCTTCGAACGCCCACCGCGCGGCATCGAGATCGTCGACGGTGCCGGGTGTCGCCGACATCGGCGGGACGCCGTCGGGGAATCGGGGGGTCTGCCGCTTCATGCGGTGCGCGAGCCACTGGCGCCCACCGGTGCGGATGAGGGCGTACCGTCCCGTCAGCCGGGTGCCGCGCAGCCACACGATCACCTCGTCGTCGCGCCACTTCTCGGTGTCGAACGTCCCGGTGTCCCACACCGACATCTCCCCGGCTCCGTATTCGCCCCGGGGGATGGTTCCGTGGAACCCCAGGTATTCGAGGGGGTGGTCCTCGGTGCGGACCGCCAGATGGTTCGTTCCGGTGTCCTCCGGCAGGTTCTTCGGCACCGCCCAGGACGCGAGTACCCCGTCGTGTTCGAGACGCAGGTCGAAATGCAGGCGCCGCGCGTGGTGTTCGTGGATGACGAACCGGTTGCCGTCGGCTCCGTCGCCGATCGTGTCGGGGACGGGTTCGGGGGTGCGTGCGGCGTTGCGCTTGGCACGGTAGACGCTCAGCGCATCGGCCGGCGGGTCGTCGGGCAGCGGTGGGTCGAGTCCGTCCAGCAGATCACCGTGTTCGGCGATGCGGTCGAGGACCTCGTCGAACCGCAGGTGTCTCAGCTCGGGATCGTCGAGTTCGTCCCAGGTGCGGGGCGCCGCCACCCACGGTTCGTCGCGGCCCCGCAGCGAGTACGGCGCAACGGTGGTCTTCGCGGCGTTGTTCTGACTCCAGTCGACGAACACCCTGCCTCCGCGGACGGCCTTCGACATCGTCGCCGTCACCAGGTCCGGGTGGAGTGTCGCGAGGTTCATCGCGACCTGTCGCGCGACGGTGGACGCACCGTCGGCGGCGAGTTCCCGGTCGAGGGGAACGTAGACGTGGATTCCTTTGCTGCCGCTGGTCACCGGATAGGCCGTCCAGCCCAACTCCGCGACGGTGTCGCGGACGTATCCCGCCACCCGCGCGCACTGGGTCAGGCCCACGCCGGGTCCGGGGTCGAGGTCGAACACGAGCCGGGTCGCGATGCCCGGGACGGGACCGTGGAATCGCCACTGCGGCACGTGCAGTTCGAGGGCGGCCTGCTGCCCGAGCCACGCCAGCCCCGCCGCCGAGTCGATCACCGGGTAGGTGACGGTGCTGTGCCGGTGTCGGACGGTGCGGCGGTCGAGCCACGACGGTGCGTGCGCGGCGAGATTCTTCTCGAAGAAGGCGGGTTCGTCCACCCCGTTCGGCCAGCGTTTGCGGGTGCCGGGGCGTCCGGCGACGTGCGGCAGCATCGCACCGGCGACGGCGATGTAGTAGTCGATGACGTCGCCCTTGACGGTGCCGGTGCTCGGATACAGCACCTTGTCGACGTTCGTGACGTTCAGTCGCAGCCCGTCGACCGTGCGGGTCGGCATGCCCTCATTGTGCCGCCCACCCGCCCCCACCCGTGAGCGAGTGGTACACCCGATCGATCCAATCGATCAGGTGTACCGTTCGCTCACTCAGGGGGGTGGGGGGTGGGTCATCCACCCCGACGTCAGTGGGCGACCGCCTTCTCCACACCGACACCGGTGAGGGAACGGACCTCCATCTCGGCCTGCTTGAACGGATCTTCCGTCTTGTTGCGGCCGACGTAGGTGCCGACGATGCCGAGGACGAACGCCAGCGGGATGGACACGATGCCCGGGTTGGACAGCGGGAACCACGCGAAGTCGGCGTTCGGGAACATCGACGACGCCTTGCCCGACACGGCCGGCGAGAACACGATCAGCAGCAGGCAGCTGATGAGACCACCGTAGATGCTGAACAGGGCGCCGGTGGTGTTGAACTTCTTCCAGAACAGCGAGTACAGCAGGGTCGGCAGGTTCGCCGACGCGGCCACCGCGAAGGCCAGTGCCACCAGGAAGGCGATGTTCTGGCCCATCGCCAGGATGCCGAGCACGATCGACAGAACACCGATCACGACGACGGTGATCCGGGAGACGCGCACCTGCTCGTCCTCGGTGGCGTTGCCGCGCTTGAGGACGTTGGCGTAGATGTCGTGGGCGAACGACGCGGATGCCGTGATGGCGAGCCCCGCGACGACGGCGAGGATCGTGGCGAACGCGACCGCCGAGATCACCGCGAGGAACACGGTTCCGCCGAGTTCGAAGGCGAGCAGCGGCGCGGCGGCGTTCTCACCGCCGGGGGCACCGAGGATGACGTCGGGGCCGACCATCTTCGCGGCACCGTAGCCGAGCACCAGCGTGAACAGGTAGAAGGCGCCGATCAGGGAGATCGCCCAGGTCACCGAACGGCGGGCCTCCTTCGCGGTGGGCACCGTGTAGAAGCGCATGAGCACGTGCGGCAGACCGGCGGTACCGAGTACGAGTGCGATACCGAGCGAGATGAAGTCGATGCGGGTCATGCCGCTGATGCCGTACTTGGCGCCGGGAGCGAGGATGTCGCGGTTCGCGACGGTCTCGTCCGCGGAGTTCGAGGCCATGGCCTGCGCGTCGGCCAGCAGCTGCGAGAAGTTGCCGCGCACGGCGAACAGCACCAGCAGGAACATCACGGCGGCACCGGCGACGAGCAGAACGGCCTTGACCATCTGCACGTAGGTGGTGCCCTTCATGCCCCCGATGAGCACGTACACGATCATGAGCGCACCGACGATCGCGACGACGATCGCCTGTCCGGTCGTGCCTTCGATGTCGAGCAGCAGCGCGACGAGACCACCGGCACCGGCCATCTGCGCGAGCAGGTAGAACAGCGACACAGCGAGCGTCGACAGGGCCGCGGCCATCCGCACGGGCCGTTGCTTGAGCCGGAAGCTCAGCACGTCGGCCATGGTGAACCGCCCGGTGTTGCGGAGCAGTTCGGCGACGAGCAGCAGCGCCACGAGCCACGCGACGAGGAACCCGATCGAGTAGAGGAATCCGTCGTAGCCGTAGACGGCGATGGCACCGGCGATGCCGAGGAACGACGCGGCCGACAGGTAGTCACCGGCGATCGCGAACCCGTTCTGCGGACCGGAGAACTGGCCGCCGCCGGTGTAGAAGTCGGAGGCCTTCTTCGTGGTGCGGCTGGCCTTGATGACCAGGCCCATGGTGACGACGACGAACGCGATGAAGATCGCGATGTTGAGGATGGGATTGCCGACGTCGGTGTGCGCCTGCGCGAGTACGTTCACTGCTGCGGTCCTTCCAGCTCTTCACGGATCGCGGCGGACCGCGGATCCAGCTCGCGCCCGGCGAACTTGACGTACAGGGCGGTGATGGCGAAGGTCGTCACGAACTGGCCGAGCCCCAGGATCAGGCCGACGTTGATGTTGCCGATCACCTTGGTCGCCATGAACTCGTCGGCGTAGGTCGCGAGGAGCACGTACAGGGCGTACCAGGACAGGAAGAACGCCGTCACCGGGAACACGAACCGGCGCAGCCGGCTGCGCAGTTCCTGGAACTCGGGGCTGGCCTGCATGTCGACGAATTCTTGCGGTGAGGGGATACGCCGCTCCGGTACCGAGCTCTCCCTCGGGGCTGCTGTGGTCACTGCCGACTCCTCGGTCGTACGTGTGAGTTGTGGTGACCACAGACGCTAATGAGATGGGCATCACACCAGAAGGGGTGCGTACCGGCTGCACGCCGAACTGTCGTGCCGTGCGCCGAACGGTCGACCGACAGCGACGAACGGCACTACCCGATGGTCCCACCCGGTCGGTCGTGTTCGTCCGGAACGGGTTGCGGCTCCGGAACCGCGGTGGCCGAATGCCGGTCGTCGAATGCCCCGAGCTCGCGGTCCCGGCCCAGTCCGAGTCGTTCCGGCACGTGCATCTGGGAGAACACCCGGCCGACGTCCACCGGTATCCGACTGCGCGTCGCGAGGCTCACCAGCACCATGGTCGAGAACGCCAGCGGAACACTGATCGCCGCCGGGTATGCCGACAGCACCGACGGCCACCCCCCGGCCGTCGCCGGATCGAACGGGGCGACGACCGCGAGCAGCGCGGCGCCACCGGCCACCGCCCCGCCGACGATCATGCCCGCGGCAGCACCGACCGCTGTCAGCCCCCGCCACCAGATACCCAGGATCAGCAGCGGACACAGCGTGGACGCGGCGATCCCGAACACCTGCCCCACCCATCTCGACAGGTCCAGTGACGTCACCGACAGCGCCAACAGCAGCGGCACCACCCCGGCGAGGACCGCCGCGATCCGGAAGTCGCGGACACGGCCGCGCAGCACGTCCGTCGACAGCACCCCGGCGACACTGACGAGCAACCCCGACGACGTGGACAGGAACGCCGCGATGGCACCGGACGCGACGAGCGCCGCGAGCAGCTGCCCACCCCACCCCGACAGCACCGACCCGGGGAGCAGCAGCACAGCGGCGTCGGACCGGCCGGTGATGAGCAGTTGCGGTACGTACAGGCGCGCGAACACCCCGAGCAGCGTCGGGAACAGATAGAACACGCCGAGCAGCGCGATCACCGCGAGGGACGTGATGCGGGCGGCTCGCCCGTCGGGATTGGTGTAGAAGCGGACGAGGACGTGCGGGAGACCCATCGTGCCGAGGAATGTGGCGATCATCAGCGAGTACACCTGGAACAGGTGGTGCTGCGGGCCCTCACCGATCCCGGCGCCCGGCGACGACCATGCCGCGCCGTCGCTCGGCGCACCCGCGACCACCGGGACGGAGGAGCCCGCGTCGAGGGCGAGTTCGGTACCGGCGGCGAGCTCGTGTTCGCCGGGCGCCAGGGTGATGCGGCCGTCGACGGGCCGGGCGTCGACCTCACCGCGAACGGTGACGGTCAGCGGTTCGGCGACCTGGACGACGACGTCGACGGTGATGTCGACGGTCGTCGCGTCCACGACGGTCGGCGGCAGCGGCTCGTCCACCGCCCGGTCGTCGCCCGCGAAGTGCACCGCGAGTACCAGCGCGGGCAACGCCACCGCGGTGAGTTTGAGCCAGTACTGGAAGGCCTGCACGAAGGTGATCGAGCGCATGCCACCGCCGACGACGTTGGCGATGACGATGACACCGACGACGGCGACCCCCACCCAGCCGGGCAGTCCGAGCAGGATGTTGAGGGTCAGTCCCGCGCCCTGGAACTGCGGTACCAGGTAGAGGACGCAGATGACGGCGACGACGAGCATCGCGAGGGTGCGCAGCCACGGCTGCCCGAGCCGGTACTCGGCGAAGTCGGGCACCGTGTAGGCACCGGAGCGGCGCAGCGGCGCGGCGACGAACAGCAGCAGGCCGAGGTAGCCGGCGGTGAATCCCACCGGATACCAGAGGGCGTCGGCCCCGTACTTGGCGACGAGCCCCGCGACGCCGAGGAACGATGCCGCCGACAGGTATTCGCCGGAGATCGCGGCGGCGTTCCAGCGCGGCCCCACGCTGCGGGACGCGACGAGGAAGTCGGAGGTGGTGCGCGCCATGCGCACCCCGTACACGCCGATCGCGACGGTCGCGACGGCGGCGACGACGAGACCGACGACGGTGAGCACGGGCACGGGTGAGTCCATGGGCGGGTCAGGCGTCGGTGATGTCGGTGAAGTCCTGTTCGTTGCGTTCGGCGAGCCGCACGTACAGCCACGCGAACGCGAACAGCAGCAGGTAGGCGCCGGCGCCGAGCCCGATCCACAGCAGCGGCACCCCGAGGATCGTCACGCCCGCGACACCGGGCAGCAGGTGGGAGATCAGTGGGACGGCACCGAGCAGACACACAACGGTCAACGCGACCCGCAGTGCCAGTCCGAGTTGGGCCCGGACGAGGCCGCGCACCATCGCGTCGCCGACCGCCGTCTGCTGTTGCACCTCGACGCGGGTTCGGACGATCCGGGCGCCGCGCCGTTCGGCGAGCACGACCCGCTGCCGCGGTGCGGTACTCGGGCGCTGCCGCGGTGCGGCACTCGGGCGCTGCCGCGGTGCGACACTCGGGCGCTGCCGCGGTGCGGCACTCGGGCGCTGCCGCGGTGCGGCACTCGGATGCTGCCGCGGGTTGTCGTCCTGTGATCCGGTCACCGCGATGTCCAACTCTGCATCGGTCCGCGGATCAGGCGGTCCTTGAGTTCGCGGGTGTGTCGGCGGCTGACGGGCAGTTCGACGGGTGCTTCGTCGCCGACGGGCCGCATGCACACGACGAGACCGGATCCGACGCTGCGGATCCCTGTGACCAGTGGTAATGCCACCAGGTACGAGCGGTGTACCCGGAGGAACCCGGCGTCCGCCCAGCGGCTCTCCAGCGACGAGAGGGGGATGCGGACGAGGTGTGACGCGGTGTCGGTGTGGAGTCGGGCGTAGTCTCCGTCGGCTTCGACCCACCGCACCGACGACCGCGGGACGAGCGTGGTGATGCCGCCGAGTTCGACGGGAATCACCTCGTCGCCGGGGGTCGTGTCGGTGCCGGTGGCGGGGGCGCGGCGCTGCGCGATGCGCCGCACCGCCTCGGCGAGGCGTTCCTCCCGGAGCGGTTTGAGGACGTAGTCCACAGCACCGAGGTCGAACGCGGACACCGCGCGGTCGTCGTGTGCGGTCACGAACACCACGTCCGGTGGTGTCGCGAAGTTGCGGAGGATCCCGGCGAGTTCGAGGCCGTCGAGTCCGGGCATGCTGATGTCGAGGAACACGGCGTCGATCCCCCCGCCCTGCAGGAGCCGCAACGCGGTCGTGGCCTCTCCCGCGGTGTGGACGTGCCCGACCTCTGGTCGGGCGCGCAGCAGAAAGGCCAACTCGTCGAGGGCGGGCGGTTCGTCGTCGACGGCGAGGACGGTGAGGGTGTCGGTGATCTCGTTCACAGCGCACCCATCGTGCCACGAGCGTTCCCGGTCACGGCCGGATACCCGCCCGGAACTTCGGGACGCGCATGCCGACCTTCGTGCCGGCGCCCGGCGCGGTGTCGACGACCAGGCCGTAGTCGTTGCCGAACGCGGCGCGCAGCCTGTCGTCGACGTTCGCGAGGCCGACGTGTGCGGATTCCTTCACTGCGGTGCCGTCACCGTCCCGGGTGGAGTCGAGCACCCCGGACCGCAGCAGTTCGGGATCCATGCCGACGCCGTCGTCCTCGACGGTGATGACGCAGTCGGTTCCCTCGTCGGCGGCGACGATGGTGATGGTGCCGGCACGCGTCGACTTGCCGGCGATGCCGTGCCGCACCGCGTTCTCGACGAGCGGCTGCAACGCGAGGAACGGCAGTGCGACGTTGAGGACTTCCGGTGCGATCTGCAGGCGCACCTCGAGGGCGTTGCCGAACCGGGCTCGTTCGAGGGTCAGATAGCGGTCGATGTTGCGCAGTTCGTCGGCGAGCAGCGTGTACTCGCCGGTCGCGCGGAACGAGTAGCGGGTGAAGTCGGCGAATTCGAGGAGCAGTTCGCGTGCCCGGTCGGGGTCGGTGCGGACGAACGACGCGACGGTGTTGAGGGCGTTGTACACGAAGTGCGGGCTGATCTGCGCACGCAGGGCACGCACCTCGGCGCGGTCGAGTCGGGCGCGGGACGCGTCGAGTTCGGCGAGTTCGAGTTGGCTGCACGCGTACCGGGCGACCTCGGTGAGCGCCCCCAGCAACGCCGGTCCCGGGTCGGTGGTGGTGACCACACCGAGCACCCCGGCGACGCCCACGTCGTCGACGACGAGCGGCTGCGCGATCAGGGCGCGGGCGGCGATGTCGGCGGGGCCGCGGTGCAGGGTGCCGTGCCCGACGAGGACGCGGCGTTCACCGTCGATCGCGCGGGCGGCGGCGTCGACGAGTTGCCCGGTGAGTGCCTCGAACGGGCCGTGCCACGCGAGGAGAGCACCGTCCGCGTCGATCAACGCGACCGCCTGTGCCCCGCCGAGCAGTTGCCTCAGGTGCGGTGCGGCCTCGGCGGCCGAGTCGGCGTCGAGGCCGCGGCGCAGTGGCCGCGCCGCGAGCGACGCGGTGTGCAGGGTGCTGTGGACGGCACGTTCGGCGGGGGTGGTCACGACGCGGCGGGTCCGCAACCATACGGCGGCGAATCCTGCCGCGACCACCGTGATCACGAGGAGGAGGACGAGGACGGCGACGGCGGTCACGCGATCACCGCCGTGCGCGCCGGTTGACGCGTTCCTCGACGGCGGCTTCCTCCGTGTCGAGGCTCTCGAGCACCCCGCGGAGGGTTTCGTCGTCGAGGTCCCCGGCGTCACGGGCGGCGATCAGCGCGTCCCGCTGGGCGCGCAGGGTTGCGCGACGGAAGTCGTCGAACAGGATTCCGGCGCGGATGGCGGCGGGATCGAGTTCGCCGGTGTCCTCGGCGCGTTGCGCGTCGAGCCGGGACTGCATGGATCGGTGCACCCGCTCGAGGGTGGCGGCGACGACGGTCCCGTCCACACCGTCGGGCGGGTTCTCCGCGAGGGTGCGCATCGTGTCCTCACCGGCCTTGCGGGAGATCCGGCGGGCGAGCGCGAGTTGTTCTTCGGCGCGGATCCGTTCGTACGGGTCGGACACGTCGAGTCTCCTGATGAGCAGGGGCATCGTCGCGCCCTGGATGAGCAGGGTTCCGACGGCGACGACGAAGGCGAGCGCCTGAATGATCTCACGGCCCGGGAACGGGTCACCGTTCGCGAGGACGAACGGCACACCGCCGGCGGCCGCGAGGGTGACGACACCGCGCATACCGGCCCACGACACGACGATGTGCTCGCGCACGTTCAGATGGTCGTAGCCCGCGCGGCGCCACCCCATGCGCCGCATCACGCCGCGGCGCGCCCAGTGCAGCAGCACCCACACCGGTCGGATCGCCATGACGACGGCCAGCACCACGACCGCGTAGACGGCGGCGTCGACGAGGTCGATGCCGTGCCCGCGGACCCCGTCGACCACGAACTTCAGTTGCATTCCCATGTAGGCGAAGACGAACATCTCGAGGAGCACGTCGACGCTCTCCCACACCGATCGTTCCTGGATGCGGGTGCCCACCGACACGTCGGTGGCGCGGTGCCCCATGTAGAGCCCGGCGGTGACGACGGCGAGCACTCCGGACGCACCGATCTCCTCGGCGGCCAGGTATGCGGCGAACGGCAACACCAGGCCCGCCGCCGTCTCGAGGGGCGAGTCGTACATGCGGCCGCGCACCCAGTGCACGATCACCGCGAGCAGCAGACCGACTCCGACTCCACCGGCGACCTCGTACAGGAAGAACACGACGGGCTGGTCGACGAGACCGCGCGAACCGACGACCGCCGAGATCGCCACCGCGAACAGGGTCAGTGCGGTCGCGTCGTTGACGAGGCCCTCACCGGTGAGGATCGCGATGACGCGGCGCGGCAATCCGAGTTTCTGCCCGACCGCGACGGCGCTGACCGCGTCGGTCGGCGCGACCACGGCGCCGAGGACGAGAGCCGCCCCGAGTGTCAGTTCCGGGATCATCGAGTCGGCGACGAACGCCACCACGAACGCGGTGACGAGAACCATGAAGATGCCCAGCCGCAGGATGGGGCCGAGGTGCCGCCGGAACGTGGCGACGGAGAAACGTAGGGACGCCGAGTACAGCAGCGGCGGCAGCACCACACCGAGGATGACGTGCGGGTGCAGTTCCAGGTGCGGCACACCCGGCACGAACGACGCGATCGAACCGATCGTGACGAGAACGAGCGGGGCCTGCAGGTTGCCGCGGTTGGCGAGGCCGGTCACCGCGATGGCCGCGATGACGACGAGGAGGATCAGGGTGCCGTTCACCCGTCGATTGTGTCGTGTCGGCCGCGGATCTCGGCGGGTTCACTCGACGGCGCAGCTACCGCCACCACCGGGGAGCCGGTACCGGTTCGCGGCGACCCACCGGTACGCGGCGTCCTGCAACGCGTGGATCCCCGGGATCCGGTACACGTGCAGCGGAAGCCGGGTGCCGAGTGCACCGGCCAGTGCCGCGTCGATCGCGCCGGCACCGGCGTGTGTGCGGCCGTCGGAATCGACGGCCCAGGCCTGTTCGAGCGCTTCGTCGACGCGGAGCCCGAATCGTGCGGGTGCGCCGGGTTCCTGCAACGCGGTGGCACGCACCCGGCCGCGCCGGTCGAGCCGGCGCAGCAGGTGCACGCACCGCACGCAGAAGCCGCAGTCGCGGTCGTAGAGGATCTCGACCGTGTACGGACTCCGGTTCTCTGCGCGCGAGATCATTCCCCCGAACCCGTGCCTGCCGGGTTCATCCTTCCGAGCCGAGTGCCTTGCGCGCCGCGTCCTGTGCCTTGTCGACGTGCTGGGCGTACTTGCCGCCGGTCTTCTCGTCCGCGACGTCGCCGGCCTTCTCGATCGCATCGTTGACCTTGTCGGGGTTCTGTGCCGCGAATTCCTTGCCCTTGCCGACCAGACCCTTGACGCTGTCCAGCAATCCCATGACGTGGTCCTTTCGTGTGCCCGGTCGGAAACCACCGGTATCGGTCTCCGAACCACCCGGGCTTCTCACCCTGCCACAGGTGGGTGCTCTCCGGGCAGGTCGTCACTCGACGCGAACAGCCTGCGGTGCTCACCGTGCAGGCGCCCCGTGACCCACCACGCGATCTCCACCAGCACCACACCGATCGCACCGCACGTGAACGCGGTGATCGTTGCGCCCTCGTTGGACATGTCCAGCGCGAAGAACTCGCGCGTGAAGGGGAACGCGAACAGGATCACGTAGCCGAGCACGGATCCGGCGAGCAACACCAGCTTCCACCACACGTACGGGCGGGCGACCACCGCCAGCACCCACAACGCGATCATGATCAAGGTGATCAGCGCGGACGTGCCGGCCTGCATCTTCTCCGCGTCGGTCTGGTCCGGTCCCGCATACACCAGCACGTAGCAGACGAACGTGGTGATGCCGATGATCACGCCCGACGGGATCGCCAGGCGCATCACCCGCGGCACGAATCCGCTGCGGGCGCGCTCGTTGTTCGGTGCCAGCGACAACAGGAACGCGGGGATACCGATGGTGAACCACGCCGCGATCGTCACGTGCCGCGGCAGGAACGGATACGGCAGCGGTTCGAAATCGAACGTCTGCGACAGAACGCCGGACACCCCGACGAGGAACGCCAGGAGCACCGAGTACACGGTCTTCGTCAGGAACAGGTTCGAGACACGCTCGATGTTGCCGATGACGCGGCGCCCCTCCCCCACCACGTAGGGCAGGGTCGCGAACCTGTTGTCGAGGAGCACGATCTGCGCGACGGATCGGGTCGCCGGGCTCCCCGACCCCATCGCCACCCCGATGTCGGCGTCCTTGAGCGCCAGCACGTCGTTCACACCGTCGCCGGTCATCGCCACGGTGTGCCCGCGCGACTGCAACGCACCGACCATGGCACGTTTCTGGTCGGGCCGGACCCTGCCGAAGGTCGTCGCGGACGTGACGGTGTCGGCGAGCGCGTCCGGGTCCTCGGGCAGGGTGCGGGCATCGACGGGTGTCTCGCCGCCCGGCAGACCCAACGACGACGCGACCGCGCCGACCGACACGGCGTTGTCGCCGGAGATCACCTTCACCTCGACCTTCTGGTCGGCGAAGTATTCGAGGGTGTCGCGCGCGTCGGGGCGGATCCGTTGTTCGAGCACCACCAGCGACACCGGTGTGACGGTGCCGGGCGCCCGCTCGTCGTCGACGGGGACGTCGCTGCGGGCCAACAGCAACACCCGCAGACCCTGCCCGCCGATCTCCTCGGCGCGGCGCGCCGTCGCCGACTGCGGATCGAGGAGGACGTCGGGTGCGCCGAGCAGCCAGTTGCCGTGCTGCCCGTACGACTGGCCGCTCCACTTCTTCGCCGACGAGAACGGGGCGACGGCCGTCGCCTCACCCCACCCCGGGTCGTCACCGAACGCCTCGGCGATCGCGAGGACGCTCGCGTTGGGTCGCGGATCGTCGGCGGCGAGCGACGCCAACGCCTGCTTCGCGACCTCCTGATCGGTGTCGTCGACGGGAACCAGCTCGTGCAGCCGCATCCCGTTCTCGGTGAGCGTGCCCGTCTTGTCGGCGCACACCACGTCGACCCGGGCCAGCCCCTCGATCGCGGGCAGTTCCTGCACCAGGCACTGACGGCGGCCGAGCCGGATGACACCGACCGCGAACGCGATCGACGTCATCAACACCAGACCTTCGGGCACCATCGGCACGAGCGCCGCGACCATGCCGCTCAGCGCCGGCCCGAGCGCCTCTCCGCTGGAGAACAACTGGTTGTAGATGATGAGCAGCCCGGCGGGGATCATCAGGTAGGTGATGAGCTGGAGGATCTTGTTGATCCCCGACATCAGCTCCGAGTGCACCAACGTGAACTTGCTGGCCTCCTCCGCGAGCCGCGCCGCGTAGGCGTCGCGGCCCACCTTCGTCGCCCGATACGCGCCGGACCCCGAGGCGACGAAACTACCCGACATGACGGCCGCGCCCGGCGGCTTGTCGATGGCATCGGCCTCCCCGGTGAGCAGCGACTCGTCGAGTTCGAGCCCTTCGGCCTCGAGGACCACACCGTCCACGACGAGCTGGTCGCCGGGGCCGAGTTCGATGACGTCGTCGAGCACCACGTCCCGCGGGGCGAGTTCCCCGGCGGCACCGTCCCGCCGCACCACGGGTTTGGCCTGCCCGACGATCGCGAGCTTGTCGAGGGTCCGTTTGGCGCGGATCTCCTGGATGATGCCGATGCCGCTGTTCGCGATGATCAGCAGGCCGAACATGCCGTCGATGATCGATCCGGTGGCGAGCACGATGATCAGGAGCACGCCGAGGATCGCGTTGATCCGGGTGAAGACGTTGCCGCGGACGATGTCCTTCACCGACCGGGACGCGCGGGCCGGGACGTCGTTGGTGTCGCCCCGCGCGACCCGCTCGGCGACCTGTTCGGTGGACAACCCGCGCTGCGTGTACACCGGGTCGTCGGTGCACACGTCGGCCGCGGCGGCGACCGCGGTGGGCTCTTCGAATGCCATGGTGACAAAGGTTATGCCAGCGCGGGCACCGGCGGCGGCGACGCCGCGCAGGTCACTGCAGTTCCGTCCACCACAGGTCGGTCGGCGCGGGCCGCGTGACGTCGATCCGCTGCCCCGGCATCGGCACGGCCGTGACCACCGCCGCGTCCGCCGCGGCCGGCAGCAGCCGGTCGACGGGTTCGGACCAGGAGTGGAATGCCAGGTTGAAGGTGCCCCAGTGCACGGGAACGAGCAGCGACCCGGGCCGGTCGATCCCACCGAGGTCGAGGTGGGTGCGGACCGCTTCCTCCGGGTTCATGTGGATGTCCGGCCAACGCCGGTCGTACGCGCCGACGGGCAGCAACGTCAGATCGAACGGACCGTACTTCTCGCCGACGTCCGCGAAGCGGCGGGTGTAGCCGCTGTCGCCACCGAAGAACACCGAGTGGGTGGGTCCGCGCAGCACCCACGACGACCACAGGGTGATGTCGCGGAGCAGGCCGCGGCCGGAGAAGTGCCTGGCCTCCGTGCAGGTGAGGGTCAGCGACCCGATCTCGGTGCGTTCGTCCCAGTCGAGTTCGACGATCCGGTCGTGCGGGATCCGCCACCGCCGCAGGTGGGCGCCGACACCGAGGGGCACGACGAACCGCGCGTCGGGCTGGGTCGCCGCGAGCGTCTCGACGGTGAACCGGTCGAGATGGTCGTAGTGGTCGTGGGAGATCACGACGGCGTCGATCGGCGGGAGCATCGCCAGCTCCACCGGTGCCGGGTGCAGACGTGACGGCCCGACGGTGCGTGACGGCGACACCCGCTCCCCCCACACCGGATCGGCGAGCACCCGGTGCCCGTCGATCTCGACGAGCACACTCGAATGCCCGAACCACGTGACGGCCAGGCCGGTGGACTCGACCGGCGCGAGGTACGGGGCGAGCGGCACCCGCCCGGCGGGGGTACCCAGCGCCCGGCGGGTGAGCAGATCCCGGACGAATCCGCCGCTCTGCTCGGGCCCGAGCGGGTGGGACGGTTCGGTGTTGTGGAATCGGTCGTCGCGGTAGCGGGGCGATCCCGCGGCGTACGGGCGGATGTCCGCGACGGTCGCACCGATCGACGTGGGTAGGCCACGGGCGGCCCGAGCCAGCCACGCGACACCGGCGCCCGCGGCGACCGAGCCGACGAGAAGCCCGAAACCGGGCCTGCTGTTCACGGATTCCGCATCGTCGGCGTGCATCGGCTCCCCGCTCATCGTCCGTTCGTCCGTCCGCTGGTCACCGCGGCGTGTCTCACCGGCCCCGGAACACCGGGTCGCGGCGTTCCGTGCGGGCCTGCCGGGCCTCCTGCGCGTCCTCGCTGAGCCACGCCGCGGCGACGGCCGCGGTCTGTTCGGGTCCCGGCTCGCCGCGGGTGCCGTCGTCGTTGAGGAACAGTTTGTGGGCGCGCAGCGACAGCGGCGCCAGCTTCGCGATCTCCTGCGCCCACGCCTGCGCGTCCGCGAGGTCGCCGATCCGGTTCGCGAGTCCCCGCGCGAAGGCCTCGTCGGCCTCGATGGCGTCGGACGTGAGCATCACGGTGCGGGCGGGGCCACCACCGACCAGCGACGCGAGCCGACGCACCGTCCACCGGTCCACGGAGATCCCCAGTTTCACGGCGGGAACCGCGAAGCGCGCGCCGGGCGCCACGACACGCAGATCGGAGGCCAACGCGAGTTGGGTTCCCGCCCCGATCGCGGGGCCGTTGACCGCGGCGACGATCGGGATCGGTGCGTCGACGAGGGTACGCAGTGTCTCGGCGAGACTGTCGGTGAAACCTTCCGCGTAGACGTCCCCGGTCAGGTCGGCGCCCGCGCAGAACGCCGAACCCCGCCCGGTGATCACGACGACCCGCGCGTCCTCGTCCACGGCCCGTTCCACAGCTTCCCGGATCTCCACGCACAATTGGGTGGTGAGGGCGTTGCGACGCTCCTCCCGCTGCAGTTCCACGGTCACGACGTCCCCGTCGCGGCTGATCCCGATCATGCGTTGTCCCGTCCTTTCGTCACCGACCTGACGCATCATCCCATCCGTGCGCCGCGCGCGTTGCGCCCCGACCGGCCACCGCGTTCCCGCCCGGGCACTGGACCGGACGCCGCACAGGGCGAACAATGGAGGGAGCCGGCGGGGGGATGACCGGTGGGCGGAACCGGATGCCTCGGCAACGCACCGAACACGGGAGTGATCATGAGCGTGCGCGTACCCGATACCGATGTGGTGCGGATGGCCGTGGCGCTCGCGTGCCGCGCACCCTCGGTGCACAACAGCCAGCCGTGGCGGTGGACGTACGGAACGACGGCACTGGATCTGTGCAGCGACACGTCCCGGGCGGTGCGATCGGCGGATCCGTCGGGGCGCCAACTCGTCATCAGCTGCGGGGCGGCCCTGCACCATCTGCGCGTCGCATTCACCGCCCTGAAATGGTCGACGGACGTGCTGACCCTGCCCGAGGGCGGCCGTTCGGAGCGGCTCGCGACGGTCCGGTTCGGACACGACGCCCGCCCCGCCTCGCACGATTTCGATCTGGTGTCGGCGATCCGGCGACGCAGCTCCGACCGGCGCCCGTTCGCGCCGGTGGATGATCCGGTGGTGGAACGGATCGTGGCCGCCACCGCGGCGGTGTCCCCGGCAACGGTGACGGCGCTCGACGTCCCGGCCCGGTCGGTGTTGGCCGAGGCCACCGAGCAGAGCGCAGCCCAGCGTCGTTACGACTCCGCCTACCACGAAGAGTTGAGTTGGTGGACAGGGCATTCCACCGGCGCCACCGGGGTTCCGGCCGAGGCGCTCGCCACCGCCGAGCAGCGCGACCGCGTCGACGTCGGACGACGTTTCCCCGCCGGCACGCGCGGCGGCGCGGGCGCGCATCCCCCGACCACCGACCGGTCCACGGTCGTGCTGATCTCGACCTCCGACGACGACACCGCGTCGTGGCTCGCCGCCGGGGAGGCGTTGTCGGCCCTGCTGCTCGAAGCCACCGTTCACCGGTTCGCGACGTGCCCGCTCACCCACGTGACGGAGGTGGCACGCAGCCGGTCCACGGTCGCGGGCCTCGTCCCGGACGGCGGCTACCCGCAGGCGCTGGTGCGGATCGGTGCGACACCGGACGAGGGCCGCCCGAAGCCCACCCCGCGACTGCCCACGGACGCCGTGCTGACGGTGGCGCAAGTGATCTCCCGCGACCCGAATCGCTTCCCGCGACGGTAACAACATCCGTGGGAAGCGATTCGGGCCGCGGGAAGCTATTCCGAGACCACCGACACCGGGTCGGGGTCGTCCGGTGTCTCCGCCGGCCCGGTGAACTGGCTGACGTACAGGTCGTAGTAGGCGCCGCGCGCGGCGAGCAGGTCGTCGTGGTCGCCCTGTTCGACGATGCGCCCGCCGTCCATGACGACGATGACGTCGGCGTCGCGGATCGTCGAGAGCCGGTGGGCGATGACGAAGCTCGTCCGGTCGGTGCGCAGCGTCGCCATGGCCTGCTGGATGAGCAGTTCGGTGCGCGTGTCGACGGAGCTGGTCGCCTCGTCGAGGATGAGCACCACCGGTTTCGCGAGGAAGGCCCGCGCGATCGTGATGAGCTGCCGCTCACCGGCGCTGACTCCCCCGCCCTCGTCGTCGATGCGGGTGTCGTAACCGTCGGGCAGTGAGCGCACGAAGTGGTCGACGTGGCTCAGTTCGGCGGCTTCCATCACCTCTTCGCGGGTGGCGGTGGGGTCGCCGTAGGCGATGTTCTCGTAGATGGTGCCTCCGAACAACCACGAGTCCTGCAACACCATGCCGGTGCGTTCGCGCAGGTCGTCGCGGGTCATGGCGGTGGAGTCCACGCCGTCGACGCGGATCGTTCCGGTGTCGACGTCGTAGAACCGCATGATGAGGTTGACGAGGGTGGTCTTGCCGGCACCGGTGGGCCCGACGATGGCCACCATGTGCCCGGGTTCGGCGACGAGCGACAGGTTCTCGATGAGCGGTTCGGCGTCGACGTACCGGAAGGAGACGTCGTCGAATTCGATGCGTCCGCAATTCGTCGTCGGCGTGCGCGGTTCGGCGGGGTCGGGCGTCTGTTCGTCGGCGTCGAGGATGTCGAAGATGCGTTCGGCGGAGGCCACCCCACTCTGCAGCAGGTTGAACATGGAGCCGATCTGAGCGAGGGGCTGGGTGAACTGCCGCGAGTACTGGATGAACGCCTGCACGGAGCCGAGGCTGAGCGAACCGGACGCGACCTGAAGCCCGCCGACGACGGCGACCGCGACGAAATTGAGGTTGCCGAGGAACATGATGGCGGGTTGCACGAGTCCGGAGATGAACTGGGCGCGCCAGCTCGAGTCGTAGAGCTTGTCGTTGCGGATGTCGAATTCGGCCTCGACCTCGTGCCGGCGCCCGAACGCCTGCAGGAGTTCGTGTCCGGTGAACGCTTCCTCGACCTGGGCGTTGAGTTTCCCGGTCGACGACCACTGCGCCGCGAAATGCGGTTTCGAGCGGCGCGCGATGAGCACGGTCGCGGCGAGCGCCGCGGGGATCGTCACGAGCGCGATGAGCGTGAGCAGCGGTGAGATCGACAGCATCATCACGAGGATCGCGAGGACGGTGAGCACCGAGTTCAACGCCTGGGAGACGGTCTGCTGCAGGCTCTGCGACAGGTTGTCGAGGTCGTTGGTGACGCGGCTGAGCAGATCGCCGCGGGGGATGGTGTCGTAGTAGCGCAACGGGAGCCGGTGCACCTTCGCCTCCACCTCGGAGCGCAACCGCCGGATGGTGCCGACCACGACGATGTTGAGCAGGTACGCGCCGATCCACGACAGCAACGCCGACCCGATGTACAGGGCGAGGACGATCGACAACACCTTGCCGACCGCGGCGAAATCGATGCCGACCCCGGGGGTGACGTCCATCGACGCGACCATGTCGGCGAACGTGTCCTGGCCGCGTGCGCGGAGGTCGGCGACGGCCTCGTCCTTGGTGGTGCCGGCGGGAAGCGTTCTCCCGATGACACCGTCGAAGATCAGGTCGGTGGCGTGCCCGAGGATCCGCGGGGAGATCGCGGTGAGGATCACGGACGCGACGGTCGCGACCAGAATCATCGCCATGAATCCGCGATAGGACACGAGCAGCCTCAGCAGGCGTCGCACCGACGGCCCGAACGAGCGGGCCTTCTGCCCGGGCGCACCCATCGGCTGCCTGCCGCCCGGCCCCGTCATGCGGATTCCGACGCGGCGAGCTGGGAGCGGACGATCTCGGTGTACGTCTCACACGTTCCGAGCAGATCGGTGTGCCGGCCGAGTCCGACCACCCGACCCCGGTCGAGCACCACGATCTGGTCGGCGTCCATGATCGTGGAGACGCGCTGGGCGACGATGAGCACGGCGGCATCGACGGTCGCGGGGCGCAGCGCCGAGCGCAGTCGCGCGTCGGTGGCGAGATCGAGGGCCGAGAAGGCGTCGTCGAACAGGTAGACGGCGGGTCTGCGGACGAGTGCGCGAGCGATCGCGAGCCGCTGCCGCTGGCCGCCGGAGACGGTGGTGCCGCCCTGCGCGATCGGAGTGTCCAGGCCCAGCGGCATCGCGCGGACGAACTCCTCGGCCTGCGCGACGCGCAGCGCCGCCCAGATCTCGTCGTCGTCGGCATCGGGCCTGCCGTAGCGGATGTTGGAGGCGACGGTGCCCGAGAACAGGTAGGCCCGTTGCGGCACCAGCCCGATCGCCGAACGCAACGCGTCGGGGTCGAGGTGGCGGACGTCGGTGCCGCCGACGAGCACGGCGCCGGCGGTGACGTCGATCAGGCGCGGAACCAACCCGATCAGGGTGGTCTTGCCGGATCCGGTGGATCCGACGATCGCGGTGGTGGTGCCCGGCGCGACACGGAACGTCAGGTCATGCACGACGGGACTGTCGGCACCGGGATACCGGAACTCGGCTCCGCGGAAGTCGACGGTCGCGGGATCGTCGGCGAACCCGACGGGGTTCTCGGGTCGGAGCACCGAGGTCTCGGTGGCGAGGACGTCACCGATGCGTTCGGCGCACACGGATGCGCGCGGGGCCATCATCGCGAGGAAGGAGGCCATCATCACGGACATCATGATCTGCATGACGTAGGAGATCATCGCGGTGAGCGCGCCGATCTCCACGCTGCCGTCGGAGATCCGGTGTCCGCCGATCCAGATGATCCCGACGATCGTGACGTTGGTGATGAGCATGACCACCGGGAACATCAGGGCCATCATGCGCCCCACCCGCAGGCTCGCGTCGGCGAGTTCGTCGTTGGCGACGGCGAAGCGGGCGGTCTCGTGGCGTTCCCGCACGAATGCGCGCACCACCCGGATGCCGGTGATCTGTTCCCGCAGGATCCGGTTCACGCTGTCGAGTCGGGCCTGCATCACCCGGAATCCGGGGATCATCACGCGGATGATCGCTGCCATCACGACGCCGAGCACCGGCACGGACACCACCAGGATCCATGCGAGACCGGACGCGACGTGGATGCCCATGGCGATGCCGCCGATGCACATGATCGGCGCGGTCACGAGGATGAACGAACTCATCACCAGCAGCAGCTGAACCTGCTGGACGTCGTTGGTGGTGCGGGTGATCAGCGAAGGTGCCCCGAACCTGCCGACCTCCCGCGCGGAGAACGTGTTCACCCGGTGCAGCAGGTCGTGTCGGATGTCGCGGCCGACACCGAGCGCGCCCCGCGCCCCGAAGTACTGACCGCACACCATGCACAGCACCTGCACGAGGGCCACCGCGAACATCACGCCACCGACGCGCAGGATGTAGTCGGTGTCGCCGCGGGCGACCCCGTTGTCGATGATGTCGGCGTTGAGCGTCGGCAGGTACAGCATCGCGGCGGTCGCCACGAACTGCAGCAGCACCACCGCGACGACGTTCACGCGGTAGCGCGGCAGGTACGCGACGATCAGGCGGGTCAGCACGGTGCGATCACCTCCACCACGCTAACGGCTGACCCCGCAGTCCACGAGCGGATTTCGCGACGACCGCCCGCGGCCGGTGGTGCGGCGGCACGCTCGGCGGGCACCGGCGGTTCGCTAGTCGGGGTCGCCCGATCTCGGTCTGCCGGGCCGCCGGATCCGCCCGGCGTCGCGGGGCATGCGTCCCGCCTCGGTCAGCGCGTGGCGCAGCACGAACTCGATCTGGGCGTTGGTGCTGCGCAACTCGTCGGCCGCCCACCGCGCGAGCGCATCGTGGACGGCCGGGTCGAGCCGCAGCAGAACCTTCTTGCGTTCGGCCATGACGGGTTCCCGTTACTGGTAGAGCGTGCCCGTGTTGACCACCGGCTGGGCACCCTGGTCTCCGCACAGCACCACGAGCAGGTTGGAGACCATCGCGGCCTTGCGTTCCTCGTCGAGTTCGACGGTGTGCTCGGCTTCGAGCCGTTCGAGCGCGTTGCCCACCATCGAGACGGCCCCGTGCACGATCTGTTCGCGGGCCGCGATCACCGCACCGGCCTGCTGCCGGCGGAGCATCGCCTGCGCGATCTCCGGTGCGTACGCGAGTTGGTTGATGCGGGTCTCGATGACGCGAACACCCGCGGACTGCACCCGATCACGCACTTCCTCCGACAGTTTCGTGGTGATCTCGTCGGCGTTCTGACGCAGCGACATCACCGCCCGGTCACCGTCGTACGGATAGCTGCCGGCGATGTGGCGGACGGCCGCCTCCGTCTGGACCTCGACGAACTCCTCGAAGTCGTCGACGTCGAACACGGCGCGGGCGGTGTCCTCCACCTGCCACACGATGATCGCGGAGATCTCGATGGGGTTGCCGTCGGCGTCGTTGACCTTGGCGCGACCCGTCTCGTGGTTGCGGATGCGGGTGGAGACCTTGAGCCGGGAGTTGAGCGGATTCATCCACCGCAGGCCGGGTTCGCGGAGCGTACCCGCGTAGGAACCGCCGAGCAGCTGGAGCACCCGCGCCTCGTTCGGCTCGACGAGGACGAGCCCGACCAGCGCGATGCCGGCGACCACGGAGAGCACTGCACCCACGACGATCAGCGGAACGATCACCTCGATCGCGCCCCACACGATGAGACCGATCGCGGCGAGCTCGGCGACGAGCGCGGCGACGGCGACCGCCCACCCACCGGTCGAGTGACCCGGACGTTCGACGGTGAACGATTCGGGGTGTTCCATGACGCTCCTCCTTGTCATCATTACGATATTAAAGTGATATCACATTTACGGCTGCGCGGTGCGCTCGGCCACCCGCACGCTCCCGTTCCCCCGCGTCGACCCCTCCCGTCACGGCATGATGGAACCCGAGGACACCCCGAACGCGGAGACCCCATGACCGTCGAACCGCCCGCCCCGACCGTCGACGACATCGTCGCCGACGTCGACGTCGTGGTGATCGGAGCCGGCCAGGCCGGACTGTCGTCCGCCTACCACCTCCGTCGCCTCGGCCTCGCACCCGGAGCCGGATTCGTCGTCCTCGACAGTTCGTTCGGCCCCGGGGGCGCATGGCAACACCGCTGGCCGTCGCTGACCCTGAGCACCGTCAACGCCGTTCACGATCTCCCCGGATCCGCGTTCTCCGACGTCGTCGACACCGGCGCCGGATCCGTCCCCGCGTCCACCGCCGTCCCCGCGTACTACGCCGACTACGAATCCCGCTTCGGCCTGTCCGTGCGCCGACCCGTCCGCGTCACCGTCGTCTGCGATCGCGGCGACCACCTCCGGGTCGAGACCGACTCCAGCGCCTACCGCGCCCGCGGGATCATCAACGCCACCGGGACGTGGGAACGCCCGTTCGTGCCCTGGTATCCCGGCGTCGCGCGCTTCCTCGGCCGTCAACTGCACACCCGGAACTACCGGACCGCCGACGAATTCGTCGGGCAACACGTCCTCGTCGTCGGCGGCGGCATCTCCGCCGTGCAGCTGCTCGACGAGATCTCCCGCATCACCGCCACCACCTGGGTCACCCGGCGCGAACCCACCTGGAGCGACGAAGAATTCAGCCCCGAGATCGGACGCGCCGCCGTCGCGGCCGTCGAGGACCGCGTTCGTCGCGGGCTTCCGCCGGGATCCGTCGTGTCCGTCACCGGACTCCCCGTCACCCCCGCGATCCGCGCCGCCCGCGAACGTGGTGCACTCGACCGACTCCCGATGTTCGACGAGATCACCGAGACCGGCGTCCGGTGGGCCGACGGCACGGCACTCGACGTCGACGTCATCCTGTGGTGCACCGGATTCCGCAGCTCACTCGATCACCTCGCGCCGCTCGGGCTGCGCAACCCGGGCGGAGGCATCACCATGACCGGACGCCTCGCCACCCGGGTCGCCGCCGACCCCCGCATCCATCTCGTCGGCTACGGACCGTCCGCCTCCACGATCGGCGCGAACCGTGCCGGCCGCGCCGCCGCCCGCGAACTCCTCGATCATCTGACCTCCGGGGTCGCGTCGCCGTGACCGGGCGCGGCGCAGCCGTCCTGCTGGTCGCCGTCGCGACGACGGCCAGCCTGATCGTCAGCGCCCCCGCCACGAACGACGATCCCGCTCTCCCGCCACCGGCACCCGCCGCGGCCCCCGCCGCTCCCCCGCCGCCCCCACCGACGGCCGACGAGGTCGCCGCCCGCATCGAATCGGTGATCGTCCTGATCGACGCCGGTCACGGCTGGACGGGGGTCGCCGGCACCGGAGTGGTGCTCACCGCGGACGGTTCGGTGCTCACCAACCATCACGTGGTCAGCGGCGCCCTCGACATCCGCGCCGTCAGCCCCGCCACCGGACTGATCTACGACGTCGACGTGCTCGGTTACGACCGCGACCGCGACATCGCCGTCCTCGGCCTCGGCGCCGCCCACGACCTGCCCGTCGCCACGCTCGCCGACGCACCACCCGCGATCGGCGCCCCGGTCACCGCGTTCGGGAACGCCGACGGCGGTGGCGTCGTCGTCGCTGCCCCCGGAACCGTTGTGGCACACGGACGCGACGTCGTCGTCCGCGATTCCGGTGACGGGTCACGACATCGGCTCACCGGGATGCTGCAGACCGACACCGCGATCCGCCCCGGCGATTCCGGCGGGCCGCTGGTGGACGCGTACGGTGCGGTCGTCGGGATCAACACCGCCGGTGCCGTCGGCCCGGACGATGCGGAGGGGCCGGGCGCGGCGCAATCCGCCTCCGAGACCACCCCCGAGGCGTATGCGGTGCCGATCGCCGACGCGCTCGCCGTCGTCGACCAGGTGCGCAGCGGCGTGAGCACCGACAGCGTCCACGTCGGCCCCACCCCGCTGCTCGGCATCAACGTGACCACCGCGCGCGGCGGCGGAACGAGTCGCGGCGCCGAGATCCTGTGGGTGTCGTACGGAACCCCCGCGTACCGCGCCGGGCTCGAATCCGGCGACGTCGTCGTCGCGTTCGACGGATCGCCCGTCACCTCCACCGCCGACCTCGAGGATCACCTGTCGCGCCGCGCTCCCGGCGACCGCGTCCGCATCGACTGGCGGGACGAGTCCGGGTCACTGCACACCGCCGACCTCGTCCTCGACTCGGGCCCGGTGCGCTGACGTCGATCCGAGCGCCCACCGGAAAATGCGTTGATGGGAACGCACTCGCCGACGGAGAATCGGTCCACATCCGCCGACCGAAGGGGACGACCGCCGTGCACGAGACCACCACGCGATGGGCGCGCGGACCCGCGCGCCCCTTCCGGTGGCCGCAGTACCGCGTGCTGGTGCTGGCGTTGTCGCTGGGCATGCTCGCGGCAGGAATGTGGTTGGTCGCGCTCGTCTGGCAGGTCATCGAGATCGGCGGCGGCCCCGCACAGCTGTCCCTCGTCGCGACCGGCCCGGCCGTCGGCATGGTCCTCACCGGTCTCGCCGGCGGCGTCCTCGCCGATCGGGTGCCGCAACGTCGGATCCTGCTGGCCGCGTTCACCGTCCGGGCAGCGATCATCACCGTCGTCGCGGTTCTCGCGCTCACCGGCCGAGTGACGTTCTGGCATCTCGCGGTCGCCGGATTCGTCGTCGGACTCAGCGAGGGATTCCACTACCCCGCCTACTCGGCACTGCTTCCGTCGATCGTCCCACCGCAGGATCTACTGGCCGCCAACGGAATCGAAGGCGTTCTCCGACCGGTGTGCATGCAGGCCGCGGGCCCCGCGCTGGCCGGCGCGGCGGTGGCGTCGATCTCGCCCGGTGCGGCCCTGGTCGCCGTCGCCGTGTTCGAGGTCGCGGGAGCGCTGTGCCTGCTGCTGATGCAGCCGACGCCGGTGCGTCGCGACCTGACCGACACGGGCGGACATCCGCTCCGCGCGGCCACCACCGATCTCCTCGACGGCTTCCGGTACATGATCCGCACACCGTGGCTGCTCGGCACGCTCCTGTTCGGCTCGATCATCGTGCTGGTGTTGATGGGGCCGATCGAGGTTCTGATCCCGTTCGTCATCAAGGACATCCCCGGTGGCGGCCCCGGTGCCCACGCACTCGTGCTGGCCGCGTTCGGGGCGGGCGGCGCGGTGGGTGCTCTGGCGATGGCATCGACGCGACTCCCCCGGCGCTACCTGACGGTGATGATGCTGATGTGGGGTATCGGATCGGTCCCGCTCGTCGTCGTCGGATTCGCGGAGTCGATCGTGATGATCGCCGCGGCCGTGTTCGTCGTCGGCGTGCTGTTCGAGGCACCGACCGTGATCTGGGGCACCCTGCTGCAACGCCGGGTACCGCCGCACCTGCTGGGCCGGGTGTCGAGCCTCGACTTCTTCGTCTCGCTCGTGTTCATGCCGGTGTCGATGGCCCTCGCCGGACCTCTCGCCGCGACCGTCGGTCTCACCCCGGTGTTCGTCCTCGTCGGGTGCGTCCCGATCGTGGTGGCACTGGTCGTGATCGTCGCGGCGCGGATGACACGCGACGAGATGGAACACCCCCTCGACGTTCCACTCGAACGCATCGACGACGACGGAGCCGACACGGGAGAACCGGCGGAATCCTCCGCTCGGGGATAATCGAGGGGTGAGCGCAACACTTCGTATCAGCGGCCTGTCCGCGTCCCGGGCCGAACGCACCCTGTTCGACGGCCTCGATCTGACCGTCGCCCCCGGCGACGTCATCGGTCTGGTCGGTGCGAACGGCGCGGGCAAGTCGACGCTGCTCACCACCCTCGCCGGTGTCGGCGACGCAGACGTCACCGGCACCGTCACGCTCAGCCCGCCCGACGCCACGATCGGATATCTCGCGCAGGAACCCGACCGGATCGCCGGCGAGACCATCCTCGGATTCCTCGGTCGACGCACCGGCGTCGCCGACGCGGAGACCATCATGAACACCGCCGCCGGGCAGTTGGGCAGCTCCGACGTCGACGACTACACCCCCGCCCTCGAACGGTGGCTCGCGCTGGGCGGCGCCGACCTCGCCGACCGCGCCGAGAAGGTCGTCGCCGATCTCGGACTCGACGTGGGACTCGACGCACCGATGACCGACCTGTCCGGTGGGCAGGCCGCACGCGCCGGTCTCGCGGCGCTGCTGCTGTCGCGCTACGACGTGCTCCTGCTCGACGAACCCACCAACGACCTCGACCTCGCCGGACTCGAACGTCTCGAACGGTTCGTCGCCGACACCCGCACCGCGCTCGTCGTCGTCAGTCACGACCGGGAGTTCCTCGCCCGCACGGTCACCGGCATCGTCGAACTCGATCCGGTGCAGCAACAGATCTCCGTGTACGACGGCGGCTACGAGGCGTACCTCGTCGAACGCGCCGTCGCGCGGCGGCACGCCCGCGAACAGTACGAGGAATACGCCGACACCAAGGCACAACTCGAGGATCGAGCGCGGATGCAACGCAACTGGCTCGAACACGGAGTCCGCAACGCCCGCCGCAAGAGCAAGGACAACGACAAGGCCGGCCGCAAGGTCCGGGCCGAGGCCACCGAGAAGCAGGCCGCGAAGGCCCGGCAGACGCAGCGCCGCATCGAACGGCTCGAGGTGGTCGCCGAACCCCGCAAGGAATGGGAACTGCGCATGTCGATCGCGTCGGCGCCGCGCAGCGGCACCGTCGTCGCAACCCTCGACGACGCGACGGTGCGCCGCGGGTCGTTCACGTTCGGGCCGGTGACGACACAGGTGGAGTGGGGTGATCGCATCGTCGTCACCGGACCCAACGGCGCGGGCAAGACGACACTCCTGCGTCTGCTGCTCGGCACCCTCGCTCCCGACTCGGGGCGCGCCTCGCTCGGGTCGGGGGTGCTGGTCGGGGAGATCGACCAGGCCCGGGGCGCGTTCGACGGCGACGAACCGCTCGTCGAGGCGTTCGGCCGTAACGTCCCCGAGTGGCCCGACGCCGACGTCCGCACGCTTCTTGCGAAGTTCGCACTCAAGGGCCACCACGTGTTGCGGCCCGCGTCGTCGTTGTCGCCGGGGGAACGCACCCGGGCGGGGCTCGCGTTGCTGCAGGCCCGCGGCGTGAACCTGCTGGTACTCGACGAACCCACCAACCATCTGGATCTTCCGGCGATCGAGCAACTGGAGGAGGCCGTGGACACCTTCGACGGCACGCTGCTGCTGGTCACGCACGACCGTCGGATGCTCGACACCACCAGGTGCACCCGCCGGTGGATGCTCGACGACGGACGACTGAGCGAGGAGTTGCTGTAGCCATGAGCGGAAGTGTGCGGGTGGACAGCTGGACGTGGTCGGTGCGGTTGTTCAAGACCCGGTCGGCGGCGGCTTCGGCATGCCGCGCCGGGCACGTGCGGGTCGACGGCGTCACCGCGAAACCGTCCACCCCCGTGACGATCGGCGCCGAGGTGCGGGTGCGCGCCCACGGTCTCGAGAAGATCGTCGAGGTCACGCAACTCGTCAACAAGCGGGTCGGTGCACCGATCGCCGCGACCGCGTACATCGACCACAGTCCACCCCCACCGCCGAAGGAGATCCTCGCGTCCATGCCCCGCCGCGACCGCGGCGCGGGTCGCCCGACGAAGAAGGACCGTCGCGAACTCGACCGCATCCGCACCTTCAACGAGGACTGACCCCACCCCGCGACCTCAGCTGCGTCTGCGTCTGCGTCTGCGGCTGCGGCTGCGTCTGCGGCTGCGTCTGCAGCTGCGTCTGCGGCTGCGTCTGCGGCCCGCCGTCCCCGCCGTCCGAGCGAATGTATCGCTCGCTCGATTGAATCGATCCGGTGTACCACTCGCTCACCACGAGGTTGGCGGCAGTTGACAAAACGTTGGGTTTTTACAACACTTCATTGCATGAGTCCGGTGAGACGTGGGGCGACCCTCCCCATCCACAACCGCATCCGCGTGCTGCGGGTGGAACGCGGCATGAGCCGCGCGCAACTCGCCGAACTCATCGAAGTGAATCCCCAGACCGTCGGGGCGCTCGAACGCGGCGACCACTACCCCAGCCTCGATCTCGCATTCCGCATCTGCGACGTGTTCTCGCTTCCCGTCGAAGCCGTCTTTTCTCGCACCGAGTTCGGTCCGTTGTCGACGGAGCTCTACAAGCCCCGCAAGGAGGCCTGACATGCCCACCGGGACTTTGCTCGAACGCTACGAGGACCATCGCGCCCGCAGATTCCTGCGGAACGAGGAGCTCACCGCCGGATGGCTACCGGGCTGGCGCAATCGGAAACGACGCCGGATCCTCGCCTGCGCCGTCGTCGCGCTGCTCATCGGAACGTTCAGCGTCTCCGTGGCGTCGTACTTCACGATGACCGTCGCGATCGCCTGGATCCCCCTCACCCTCCTGTTCCTTCCGGTGTGGACAGGCCTGCAGATCGTGTCCGGTCGGCAATCGGATGCGCCGCGACTGGCACTCGATGAACGTGAGATCGCCGAACGCAACAGCGCCCGCTCCATCGGCCTGTCGGTGGCTCAATCGCTCCTTCTCCTACCGATATTCGCTCTCATCTTCGGCTCCGTCCTCGACTCGGTCGACCATCGGCAACTCGCCTACTCGGCGGGCGGATTCGCACTCGCCTCGATACTGTTCAGCGGGTGCCTGCCCGCCGTCCTACTCGCCTGGAACCAGCCCGACGACGACCCGGAGGACTGACATGACCCTGACCATCGACAACATCTCCAAGAGATACGGGAGCACCGTCGCACTCGACGGAGTGAGCTTCGAGGTCCGCCCCGGTGAACTCTTCGGTTTCGTCGGAAGCAACGGCGCCGGCAAGACCACCACGATGCGCATCACCCTCGGCGTTCTCGCCGCCGATTCGGGGGAGGTCCGTCTCGACGACCGCCTCGTCGACCTGGACGTGCGCCGAACCATCGGATACATGCCCGAGGAGAGAGGCCTGTACCCGAAGATGAAGGTCGGAGAGCAGCTTTCGTATCTCGCTCAACTGCATGGACTTTCGAGATCAGAAGCGTCGGATGCGGTACGCCGCTGGACGGAACGCCTCGGCATCGCCGAACGCATCGGCGACACCGTCGATTCACTCTCGCTCGGCAACCAGCAACGCGTCCAGCTCGCCGCCGCACTCGTCCACGACCCGAAGGTGCTCGTCCTCGACGAACCGTTCTCGGGCCTGGACCCCGTCGCAGTGGACGTCATGAGCGAGGTATTGATCGACAAGGCGAACAGCGGTGTGCCGGTGATCTTCTCGAGCCACCAACTCGACCTCGTCGAGCGCCTGTGCCACCGGGTCGGCATCATCGTGAAGGGCAGGATGAGAGCGGTCGGCACCGTCGACGAACTGCGGTCCGGCGGCGACGCCCGCCTCGTCGTTCACGCCCCGAACGCCCCGCACGGATGGGCGAACGGACTTCCCGGCGTCACGACCGTCGACCGGACCGACGGCCGCACCGTCCTGTCCGTCACCGCCGGTGTGGACGATCAGAAGATCCTCGAGACCGCGCTCGAAACCGGTCCCGTCCACGAATTCTCACTGCATCAGCCGTCCCTGACCGATCTGTTCCGAGAGGTGGTCGCCGCGTGAGCGCCCCGTTGACCGCGACCCGTGCGATCGGCCTCGTGGCCCGCCGGGAGTTCCTGACACAGGTCCGGAAGAAGAGCTTCCTCATCAGCAACGGCCTGATCCTGGTTGCGATCGTCGTCGGCATCGTGGCGATGGCGTTCCTCGGCGGCGGGGACGACGACCGCCCCCGGGTCGGCGTCGTCGGAACGTCGGGCCTCAGCGCGACACTCGGCACCATCGGCGAGGCGACCGGCATACCGCTCGACCTCTCCGAGCTGCCCGACGCCGACGCCGGTCGCGCGCAGATCACCGACGGCGAGATCGATGTCGCGCTGGTTCCCGGCGACGACGGAAGCGTCACCGCGCTCACCGAATCCGACATCGACAGTGATCTGTCGGCGCTCCTCGACGCCGCGGTCGCCCAGCAGGCGCAGGCGACGGCACTGACCGAACGCGGCGTGGATCCGGCCGACATCGCCGCGGCGACGGCCCGGGCCACCGTGACGGTGGAGGCCATCGATCCTCCGGACCCCGAACAGGGACAACGCATCATCTTGTCGATCGTCGCCGTGGTCGTGCTGTACATGCAGATCCTGATGTTCGGCATGTACGTCGCGATGGGTGTCGTCGAGGAGAAGTCGTCGCGGGTCGTCGAGTTGCTGCTGTCGACGTTGCGACCGCTGCAGTTGCTGTGGGGCAAGATCCTCGGCATCGGCGCGGTCGGGCTTCTGCAGCTCACCGCGTACGGCGCGGTGAGTGTCGGTGCGGCGCTCGCCACCGATACCCTCACCATCACCGGAACGGCACTCGGAGTGTTCGCGAGCACGCTCGGTTGGTTCGTCCTCGGCTTCGCGTTCTTCGCCGTCCTCTACGCCGCGGCCGGGTCGATGGTGTCACGACAGGAGGACGTCAACTCGACGTCCGGACCGTTGATGTTCGTCATCCTCGCGATGTTCTTCGCGGCGTTCTCGTCGATCGACGATCCGGAAGCCACGTGGAGTACCGTCCTGAGCTGGATTCCCCCGTTCTCCGCGGTTCTCATGCCGCTGCGCATCGCCGCCGGTGTCGCGACACCACTCCAGATCGTGGGTACCGTCGTGCTGATGATCGTCACGACCGCACTGCTCGGCGTGGTGGCCGCGAAGATCTACCAGCGTTCGGTCCTGAGGATCGGCCGCACGGTGACGTGGAAGGAAGCGCTGGGACGCTGACCGTCCCGTCGAACGGGGCCGTGCGCGAGTTTCCATCGGGAATCGCGCTCGGCCACACCCCGACGGTGAAACCGTTCCTGCGGCCCCAACTGTTTCCCGCGTCTGCAACTGCCGTCGCGGGAAACAGTTCGGTCCGCGGGAGCTGCGCACGATCGTGTGCCACCGCCACCTCCCGTCTCGTACAGTCTGTCCCGGACGTATCGACGAGGGAGGCGGCGTGGCCGGCAACAGGATCTCGGCGCAGGAATTCATCGACCGGGTACTCGACCCGGGCAGTTTCACGTCGTGGGACACCGCCCCGGTTCGGGTGGATGCGGACGACGAATACCGCGACGCCCTCGCCCGCGCGGCCGAGCGGTCCGGGGTCGACGAGTCGGTGATCACGGGCGTGGGTACCGTGCACGGCCGTCGCGTCGCCCTGATCGCCTGCGAGTTCGCTTTCCTTGCAGGGTCGATCGGGGTCGCGGCGGCCGAACGCATCGTCACCGCGGTCGAACGCGCCACCGCGGAAGGGCTTCCGCTGCTCGCCTCCCCCACGTCGGGTGGTACCCGGATGCAGGAGGGAACCGTTGCGTTCGTGCAGATGGTGAAGATCGCTGCGGCGGTCGCGGCCCACAAGGCCGCTCACCTCGGCTACCTGGTGTACCTGCGCGATCCGACGACAGGCGGGGTGTTCGCGTCGTGGGGGTCTCTCGGTCACGTCACCGCAGCGCAGCCGGGCGCCCTCGTCGGGTTCCTCGGCCCCCGCGTCTACCGGGCGCTGTACCACGAGGACTTCCCCGAGGGCGTGCAGACCGCGGAGAACCTGTACCGGCGCGGTGTGATCGACGGTGTCATCCCGCTGGACGGGCTGCGACAGGTGGTGCACCGACTGCTGCGGGTCCTGGTGGAGGAGAACCGTCCTGACACCGCCGCCGAACCCGCCGTCGCGGATGTCGACGCCGTCCCGGACGTTCCGGCGTGGCAGTCGGTGATGCTCAGCCGCCGCGCCGACCGCCCCGGCATCCGTCAACTCCTGCGACACGCCGCGTCCGCGCAGGTACCGCTCTCGGGCACCGGAGAGGGCGAATCGGATGCGACGGTGCTGCTCTCGCTGGCCCGGTTCCGCGGGGTGTCCTGCGTCCTGTTCGGTCAGGACCGCAGCGGCCAGACCGCGGCGGCGCCGATGGGTCCGGGTGCGCTGCGGGAAGCACGGCGCGCGATGCGCCTGGCGGAGGAGTTGCGTCTGCCTCTGGTGCTCGTCATCGACACGTCGGGTGCCGCCCTGTCGCGGGACGCCGAGGAACGTGGTCTGGCGCCCGAGATCGCGCGGTGCCTCGCGGATCTGGTCACCCTGCGGACACCCACGGTGTCGGTGCTGCTCGGGCAGGGCACCGGCGGCGGCGCCCTGGCCTTGCTGCCCGCCGACCGCGTGCTGTGTGCGCAGCACGGCTGGCTGGCCCCGCTGCCGCCGGAGGGGGCGAGCGCGATCGTGCACCGCGACACCGTCCACGCACCCCGGATGGCCACCGACCAGGGCATCCGGTCGCGAGATCTGTTGCGTGACGGTGTCGTCGACGGAGTCGTGCCCGAACACCCGGATGCCGCCGACGAGCCGGTCGCATTCCTCAAGCGCGTCGGCGCGGCCGTCGCCTGCGAACTCGGTTCCCTGGCAACAGAATCCGATGACGCCCGGCGCGCCCGCCGCCTCGAACGCTACCGGCGACTCGGCACACCCCGGTAACCGAGGACGTCAGTTGCTCGCGACCACGGCCGGCACCGCGACCGCCACCAGAATGGCGGCGTTCACCGAGTCGACCGCCCTGCGCACGGCCGCACCCGCCCAGTTCCCGTCCGCGATCTCCACGGCACGCTGGGCGACCCGCTTCCGGTCGGCTTCCGGAAGCGTCTTCGGCACCATCTTCGCCGCCGACAGCAGGGAGATCAGCGCGGCGGTGCGCGGCGTCGGCGTCAGACCGTCGACGAGCACGGAATGCAACTCGGCGCGAACCTGCCGCTCATGACTGTCGTCGGTCGCGGGCCACCGCCGGGTGGGGAACAACCCCAGGATCCTGCCACGTTCCTCACGCACCCATCCGTTGTCGACGACCCGTTCGAGCACACGCTCGCGGATCTTCCCGCTCAGCTTCTCGATGGCTGCGTCCGGTTTCATCGGCTTCCGGGATCCCAGCTGCGCCACCGCGTCGGCGAGCAACGGATCGGCCGGAACCGCGTCGCGGACCACGACGCGCCCCCTGCGTCGGCGCTCACCCTCGCCGTCGAGGACCACGACACCGTCGAGAGTCAACTCGAGGAGTACGGCACCGGCGAGCGCACGCGGCAGCGTCACACCGTCGACGACGGCCTTGCCGGAGTCGTCGTCGAGCGCCAGCAACAGCAGATCCTCGGCGAGCAGAGTCATGCGCTCACCCTACGAGCGTCGCCTCCGCTCGTCGACCGTTCGACACCGTCGGGCGCACGGTTCCCGTCGGCACCCACTCGCGTCCCGGAGCGTCGAATACAGTGGTCGCGATCACATCGTTGTCGAGGAAGGACACGAACCGATGAGCTCGTACGAGAACGCGTTCCGGCAGAGCGTGGAAGATCCGGAGACGTTCTGGCTCGCCGCCGCCCGGGACGTGGAGTGGGTGACGGCACCCACTCGCGCCCTCGACGACTCGCAGGCGCCGTCCTACCGCTGGTTTCCCGACGCCACCCTCAACACCAGCGTCAACGCCCTCGATCGGCACGTCGCCGCAGGCCACGGCGACCGCGCCGCCCTGATCTGGGATTCGGCGATGGTCCCGGCCAAGCGCACGTACACCTACGCGCAGCTCCTCGACGAGGTCGCCACCTTCGCGGGTGCGCTGCGCGATCAGGGTGTCGTCGCCGGCGACCGCGTGGTGATCTACATGCCGATGATCCCGGAGGCCGCCGTCGCGATGCTCGCGTGCGCCCGCATCGGTGCCGTGCATTCGGTCGTGTTCGGCGGGTTCGCCGCGAAGGAACTCGCCACCCGCATCGACGACGCACAGCCCGTGCTGCTGGTGACGGCGTCGGGTGGGTTGGAACCCGGCCGCACCATCGAATACCTGCCGATGGTCGAGCAGGCGCTGCAACTGTCGAAGACCCCGCCGCACACCGTCGTCGTGAAGAACCGCGAGGAGGTCCCCGGTTCCGCCGCCGACCACAAGGCCTCGTCCGCGGCGTGGTTCGACTGGGACGAACTGACCGCCGCCTCGTCGCCCGCCGACCCTGTGCCGGTCGCGGCCACCGATCCGCTGTACATCCTGTACACCTCCGGCACCACCGGGAAACCGAAGGGTGTGGTCCGCGACAACGGTGGTCATGCGGTGGCGCTGCTGTGGTCGATGCGCAACATCTACGACATCTCCCCCGGTGACGTGTGGTGGACCGCCTCCGATGTGGGGTGGGTCGTCGGGCACTCGTACATCGTGTACGGGCCCCTGCTGCGGGGTGCGACGACGGTGATGTACGAGGGCAAGCCCGTCGGCACCCCCGACGCGGGTGCGTTCTGGCGAATCATCTCGGAGTACGGCGTGAAGGCCCTGTTCACGGCACCCACCGCGATCCGTGCCGTACGCAAGGCCGACCCCGACGCGGCAGAACTCGCCGAGTACGACATCTCGACGATGCAGACGCTGTTCGCCGCCGGTGAGCGCCTCGACCCCGACACCTACGAGTGGGCCACGCGGGTCCTCGGTCGCCCCGTCGTCGACCACTGGTGGCAGACCGAGACGGGCTGGGCGATCGTCGCGAACCTGCGCGGTCTCGACCCCATGCCGATCAAGGCCGGTTCCCCGACCGTGCCGGTGCCCGGTTACCGGGTGGAGATCGTCGACGGCGAGGGCACACCGGTCGACGCGAACACCGAGGGCAACATCGTGGTGCGGCTGCCGCTGCCACCGGGCACCCTCACCGGACTGTGGCGCGACGACGAGCGCTACCGCCGCTCGTACCTCGATACCTTCCCCGGCCACTACCTCACCGGCGACTCCGGATTCATCGACGACGACGGCTACGTCTTCGTCCTGGGTCGCTCCGACGACGTCATCAACGTTGCCGGACACCGGCTTTCGACCGGGAGCATGGAAGCGGTCGTGGCGGCGCACCCGGCGGTCGCCGAATGCGCCGTCGTCGGAATCCGCGACGACCTCAAGGGCCAGCGCCCGTCGGGGTACGTCGTACTCAAGGCGGGTGTCGACATCGAGCACGAGAAGTTGCGTGCCGAACTCGTCACGATGGTCCGCGACCAGATCGGCGCGGTCGCGACATTCCGCGACGTGACCGTCGTCGAGGCACTCCCGAAGACCCGCTCCGGCAAGATCCTGCGTAAGACGATGCGGCAGATCGCCGATCACGAGGAGTACTCGGTGCCGTCGACCATCGAGGATCCCGCGGTGCTCGAAGCCCTGCGGCAGCAGCTACAGGGCTGACCACCGAGATTCGGCGGGTCGCCGATTCCGTTGCGCGCGAATGTATCGTTCGATCGACTGGATCGAGCGAGTGGCACATTCGCGCGGCTCCGGACGGGGCACGGGCCCACCCCGCTCCCGACCGCGGTGCGTGACGTGGCGCCTCTCACGTGATCTGATCGACGACATGCGCCGACTCGACGACCCTGCGACCGCCACCCACGTTCTCGACGACGCGGGCCTGCGCACCCTGTACTCCTACCCCGACGACCTGACCCGACCGTGGATCCGCATCAACTTCGTGTCGTCGCTCGACGGGGCCGTGTCCGTCGAGGGGCGATCCGGCGCGCTCGGTTCTCCTTCCGACAGAAGGGTGTTCGGCCTGCTCCGTGAGCTCGCCGACGTCGTGCTCGTCGGTGCGGGCACCGCGCGCGCCGAAGGCTACGGCGGCGCCCGCACGAGTGAGGTGACACGGCAGCGGCGTGTCGCGGCGGGGTTGTCGCCGGTGCCGCCGATCGCGGTCGTCACCTCGTCCGGCAACCTGGATCCCGGGCTGCGCCTGTTCACCGACACCACGGTGCCGACGGTGGTGTTCACCAGCCGCCGCGCGCCCGAGAGCGCCCTGACCGCGTTGCGTGATGCCGGCGCCGACGTGCGGGTGATCGCCGACCGCGACATCGACGGTGCAACGCTCACAGCGGCCGTCGCGGACGCCGGCTGGACACGGGTGTTGTGCGAGGGTGGCCCGTCGTTGTTCGGCCGGTTGATCGTGGACGGTGTCGTCGACGAGCTGTGTCTGACGTGGGCGCCGGTGCTGGCGGCCGGGGACGCCGGCCGCATCGCCACCGCACCCACCGCGGTCGTCACCGGGATGCGACCTGCGCACATCGTCGCCGACGACGACGGCACGGTCCTCACCCGCTGGATCCGCGTGGCGGCGGCATCGGATGACCGATGATCGTGCACGGACGGTGCGGCGTCCGCGTGCCGAACCGGCCCCGGTCGGCTCGGCACACGCCCGGTCGGCTCGGCACGCGACGGAAAGTCGGATGCGGGCACCCACCGCTCGTGTCTACCGTTCGGGTATGCGCGTCGTCTTCACCAAAGGTCCCGGAACGAGCTACGAAGTGGCGGTGCACCGCGAGATCGGCCCGGAGCTCGCGCCGCGGAACGGGCCCGGCGGGCACCCGTATCTGCCGCACGATCTGGTGCACTTCATCGTCGAGGTGGAGTCGGGCCTTCGGCACGGCGTGTTCGGGCAGTTGGCGGCCGGCGACAACGGACTGTTCTGGCCCGCGGATCCCGCCGAGCGCAGCAAGGCGAGTCGTCGACACAGATCGAAGCGCAGCCGGTCGCCTGTTCGTGTGCAGGCCGACACCGCACGGTCGGAGGAGCTCGTCGGGATCGCCGTTCCGCTCTGGGAGTCCCGGCGCGGCCTCACGCACGGGCTCCCGGCGTATGTGACGGCGAAACCGCTTCCCCCGGAGATCGACCGCATCGTGACGCGACTGGACGACTACGCGGACCGGTGGCATGCACTGCCGGTGGGTGGTTGCCTCACCGTCGACTGGTGACACGCCGACACGCACAGTCGGGGCCGTCGCCGCGCGGGCCGCGTACCATCGCTGTTCCCGCACGCACTTCCGGAGTGGAGACCACGTGAACGACGCGCGCACAGGATCACGTCTGCAGCCGCACCGGTGGACGCCTCCACCCGCACCGCCGCGGGCGAAACGGAAGACCAGCGTCCCACCGATGCCGCCGCCGCGGCGGATTCCGCTCCCCGGAGCCGGTCCCGAGGACGTCGTGCTGGGGGCGGACGGCGCCGTGTACACCGGCATCGAGACCGGGCAGATCCTGCGCATCGACCTCGAGACCGACGAGGTGACGGCGGTGCTCGACACGGGTGGGCGTCCGCTCGGCCTCCATGCCGGCGACGACGGTTCCTTGCTGATCTGCGACGCCGACCGCGGCCTCCTCCGCTGGCCGGGCCCGGGCCGGCCGCTCGAGATCCTCGTCGACACCGTCGACGGCCGACCGCTGGGGTTCGCGAGCAACGTCGTGTCCGACCCGGACGACGGAACGATCTACTTCACCTCGTCGTCGAGTCGCTGGCCTCTCGACCGGTGGCTCACGGACCTCGCCGAGCATTCGGGAACCGGACGCCTGTTCCGGCTGTCGCCGGACGGCACGGTGGACACCCTGCTCGACGGGCTGCAGTTCGCCAACGGTGTGGCCTTCACCCCCGACCGGTCGGCACTGATCGTCGCCGAGACCGCCGCGTATCGCCTCGTCCGATACCCGCTGCGCGGGAGCGACTCCGGCACCGCCGACACGTTGGTGGACAACCTGCCCGGCTTCCCCGACAACATCGCGCTCGGCAGCGACGGGCTGATCTGGGTGACTCTGGCGTCGCCGCGGAACCCGGTGCTGGACACCCTGCTTCCCCTTCCGGGGATTCTGCGCAGGATCCTGTGGGCGCTACCCGAACGCCTGCTGCCTGCACCGGAACGCACCGCGTGGGTGTTGGGCGTGTCGCCGGACGGCACGATCGTCCACGACATCCAACGGGACGGCACCGACTATGCGATGGTCACCGGGGTCGTCGAGAGCGACGGCACGCTGGTCCTCGGCAGCCTGCACGAGCAGGCCGTCGCCGTCACGTGTGTACCCGGGTGATCGACTGTCTCAGAGCACATCCGGCGAGACGTCGAGCGTGGTGCGATCCAGGCTCGCGAGCAGATCGAACTGCGGTCCGGTCTTCGGCAACTCGAAACGGTAGAAGTAGCGGGCGGCTGCCCGCTTGCCGTCGTGGAACCCGCCTTCCCGGTCGCCGACGGCGAGGAGCTGTTCGAGCCAGATCCACGCGACGACCACATGCCCGACCGCTTCGAGGTACACGGACGAGTTCGCCAGCGCCACGGAGGGATCCCCGGTGGACCACAGTGTCGCGGTGACGTCTCCGACCCGCTCGACGGAGGCACGCAACTGCTCCGCGTACAGGGCCGTGTCGCCGCCGCGGGCGAGCGCCTCGTCGACGGTCGCCGAGATCGTCTCGCCGAGCAGCGCGAGCCCCGCGCCACCCTGCATGACGACCTTGCGTCCGAGCAGGTCCATGCCCTGAATCCCGTGGGTACCTTCGTGAATGGGGTTGAGTCGGTTGTCGCGGTAGTACTGTTCGACGTCGAACTCGCGGGTGTAGCCGTAGCCTCCGAGCACCTGGATCGCGAGACTGTTCGCCTCGAGGCACCACTGCGACGGCCAGGACTTCGCGATCGGCGTCAGGACGTCCAGGAGAAGCGCTGCACGGGAACGTGTGTCGTCGTCCGCTGCGGTGTGCTGTTCGTCGACGAGTTTCGAGCAGTACAGCCCGAGCGCGAGGGCACCCTCGACGTACGATTTCTGAGCGAGCAGCATGCGGCGGACGTCGGCGTGCTCGACGAGCGGAACCTGCGGTGACGACGGATCCTTCGCTCCGAGCATCCGGCCCTGGGTGCGGGTGCGCGCGTAGTCGAGGGACTGCAGGTACCCTGCGTAGCCGAGGGAGATCGCGAGGAAGCCGACACCGATGCGCGCCTCGTTCATCATGTGGAACATGTACGCGAGACCCTTGTTCGGCTCACCGAGCAGGTAGCCGACTGCGCCGGGCGCACCGCCGGGGGTGTACTTGCCCTCCCCGAAGTTGAGCAACGTGTTGGTCGTGCCACGGTTGCCCATCTTGTGGTTGAGGCCGACGAGCGCGACGTCGTTGCGGTCGCCGAGCGTGCCGTCCGCGTTCACGAGGTACTTGGGGACGATGAACAGCGAGATCCCCTTGACGCCGTCCGGTCCGCCGGGGATCTTCGCGAGGACGAGGTGCACGATGTTCTCGGTGAGCTCGTGGTCGCCGCCCGAGATCCACATCTTGGTGCCGGTGATGCGGTAGGTCCCGTCGTCGGCGGCGACGGCCTTGGTGGTGATGTCGGCGAGCGACGACCCGGCCTGGGGTTCCGACAGACACATGGTGCCGAAGAAGCGTCCCTCGAGCATCGGCGGGACGTAGGTGGTGATCTGTTCGTCGCTGCCGTGGGTGGCGAGCAGGCTCGCGTTGGCCGCGGTGAGGAAGGGGTACGCGGACGTCCCGGCGTTGGCGGCCTGGAACCACGCCATCGACGCCCGCAGGACCGTCGTCGGGAGTTGCATTCCGCCGAGCGCCTCGTCGAATCCACCGGCGATCAGCCCCGCTTTCGAGAACAGATCGAGGGCGGCCTCGACCTCGGGGATCGTCACGACACGCCCGTCGTCGCCGATGCGGGGTTCGTTTGCGTCGGCCTTCTTGTTGTGCGTCGCGAAATGTCTGGTCGCGAGGTCGGCACTGAGGTCGAGGACCGCGTCGAAGGTCTCGCGGGAATGCTCGGCGAACCTGTCGCGGGAGGTCAGTGCTTCGACGTCGAGCCACTCGTAGAGCAGGAAGTCGAGGTCGCGGCGGGACAGGACGGGTGCGGGCACGGGCGGTCCTTTCGACGGCAGCGCTCGCTCCGGACGACGAACGCCGAGCGAACGGTACACCCGATCGATCGGATCGATCGAGCGATACATTCGCCCAACGGCCCGGGACGGGCCACACGACCCGGGACTGGCCACACGACCGGGGACGCACGTGGGCCCCGCGACCTGTGCGAGGTCGCGGGGCCCACGATGGCGCTACGTCATTTGGTGCCCATGTCAGTTGGTGCCCATCAGGTCGATGACGAACACGAGGGTCTTGCCGCCCAGCGGGTGCCCCGACCCGGCGGGACCGTACGCGAGCTCCGGCGGGACGATCAGCTTGCGGCGACCGCCGACCTTCATGCCGGGGATGCCGTGCTGCCAGCCGGGGATGAGGCGGGCGAGGGGGAAGGCGACGGACTGTCCGCGACCCCACGACGAGTCGAACTCCTCGTTCGTGTCGTACTCGACGCCCTTGTAGTGCACGTCGACGGTGGCACCGGGCTGCGCCTCGGCACCGTCACCGACCTCGATGTCCTCGATGACGAGCTCGGTGGGCGCGGGACCCTCCTGCTTCTCGATGACCGGCGGCTCCGGGGGAACCTGCACGTCGAGCAGGTCGATGACGAACACGAGGGTCTTACCCGAGAGCTGATGCCCCGATCCGGCGGGGCCGTAGGCGAGCTCCGGCGGGATGGTGAGCCGGCGGCGACCGCCGACCTTCATGCCGGGAATGCCTTCCTGCCAGCCCGCGATCAGGCCCGCGAGCGGGAAGCGGATCGACTCGCCGCGACTCCACGACGAGTCGAACTCCTCGCCGGTATCGAACTCGACACCCACGTAGTGGACGTCGACGATGGCACCCGGTACCGCTTCGGCACCGTCACCGACCTCGATGTCCTCGATCACCAACTCGGTGGGGGCGGGCCCCTCCTGGAATTCGATCTCCGGCTTGGTCATGGGTCTGCTCCCTCATCGGTGTCGGTGGGCGAGTTCGTGGTCGCTCGGCCCCGAATGTGCGACGGCCCCGTCGACGCTGTCGCGTGACGGGGCCCGTGGACGCTAGCGCGCGTCGATTCCCTGGTAGTCGCGCTCCGTGTACCCGGTGTAGATCTGCCGGGGGCGGCCGATCTTCAGGGTGGGGTCGGAGTGCATCTCACGCCAGTGCGCGATCCAGCCCGGCAGGCGACCGAGCGCGAACAGCACGGTGAACATGCGGTCCGGGAAGCCCATCGCCCGATAGATCAGACCGGTGTAGAAGTCGACGTTCGGGTACAGCTTGCGCGCGATGAAGTACTCGTCGGTCAGTGCGGCCTCTTCGAGTTTCATGGCGATCTCGAGGAGTTCGTCGCCGGCACCGAGCTTGGTGAGGATCGAGTCGGCGGTCTTCTTCACGATCGCGGCGCGCGGGTCGTAGTTGCGGTAGACGCGGTGCCCGAAGCCCATGAGCTTCACGCCGTCTTCCTTGTTCTTGACCTTGCGCACGAACTCCTTGACGTCGCCGCCGGAGTTCTTGATCTCGTCGAGCATCTCGAGCACGGCCTGGTTGGCACCGCCGTGGAGCGGTCCCCACAGGGCGTTGATGCCACCGGAGATGGACGTGAAGAGGTTGGCGTCGGACGACCCGACGAGGCGCACCGTCGACGTCGAACAGTTCTGCTCGTGGTCGGCGTGCAGGATCAGCAGCATGTCGAGGGCCTGCGCGACCTCGGGGTCGATCTCGTACGGCTCGGCGGGGAAGCCGAACGTCATGCGCAGGAAGTTCTCGACCAGGCTCAGCGAGTTGTCCGGGTACAGGAACGGCTGGCCGACGGACTTCTTGTAGGCGTACGCGGCGATCGTGGGGAGCTTCGCCATCAGACGGATGGTGGAGAGCTCGACCTGCTCGGGGTCGTCGGGATCGAGGGCGTCCTGGTAGTACGCGGACAGCGCGTTGACGGCGCTGGACACGACCGGCATCGGGTGCGCGTTGCGCGGGAAGCCGTCGAAGAACCGCTTGAGGTCCTCGTGCAGCAGGGTGTGCCGACGGATCTTGTCGGTGAACACCTCGAGCTGAGCGGCGGTGGGGAGCTCACCGTAGATCAACAGGTAGCTGACCTCGATGAACGTCGACTTCTCCGCGAGCTGCTCGATCGGGTACCCGCGGTACCGCAGGATGCCCTTCTCGCCGTCGATGTAGGTGATCGCCGATGTGGTGGAGGCCGTGTTGACGAAACCCGGATCCAGGGTGGTGTACCCGGTCTCCGCAAGGAGCTTCCCGAGCTCGATGCCGTCATTGCCTTCCGTCGCCTCGGCGATAGACATTGTGTGCTCGCCACCGGGGTAGCTGAGGGTGGGTTGTGTGTCATTCTCAGCGGGCACGAAGGATCCCTCTCAAGCTCAGATCTACGAGAAACTTCCGGACATTCAGATAGAACCTAGCCGTAGCGCACCGCCCGCGGCGAGGCAGGGTCCGTCGATAGTCCTCGAACTGTGTGTCTTCCGTCGTGGAGCCGGACGCGTCTCCGCGCCACCGCAGCACCCACCGCGGAGCCGAATCACGCCGACTGACCAGCGACAATGGTACGCATGCCGGGGCCCAGCGGCTACCCCGGGGTCCGGCACTCACACGTCGATCGCGGTCAATCCCCACTGCGCGTTCCACGTCTGTCCGGGCTGGAGGACGATCAGATCGATCCCCAGATTGAAGGCATCCGGGGGGCACGTCGCCGGCGACAGCACGAGTTCGCGGGGGCACCCCTCTCCCAGGTCCGCAGTGATGACACGCAACCACCCGAACCCGCTGCCCGTCCACAGTTCGACGCCCCGCCCGTCGGGACCCCGTAGTCGGTGCCGGGCACGGCCGTCGATGTCCTCGTCGAGCGCACTGAACGCCGCGTCCAGGTGCACATCACGAAGCGGACTCGGTGCGGTGAAATCGAAGTCGGTGCCGGAGACGGTCTGCGTGTAGGCGTTCGGCAGGGATCGTTCCCGGTCCAGCGGCAACCGGGTTCCGGCGGACAGCGACAGAGCGCACTCGTCCAAATTCGCCTCACCCGCACGCAGATACAGATGTGAGGACATTCCGAACGGCGCGTGGTACCCGCCGATGTTCGTCGCGGCGTGCGTGACCTCGAGGCCCCACGGACCGATCTCGTACGCGACCGCACAACGGAGTTGGTACGGCCACCCCGTGTGCATGCCGACGTCCACCCCGAGATCCACCCTCGACTCGGTGTGCGACAACACGTTCCAGTTCAGGTGCCAGGTGAATCCGTGCGGCGCGGTACCCCTGTCGGGATCGGTGACCACGAGCTGATGTTCGATTCCGTCGAAGATGAAGGAGCCGTCACGCACCCCGTCGGGCCACGGCGCGCACACCGAACCCGCGAGCGGCAGCGGTGGCCGGTCCGCGGTCGGCTCGGTGACCAACGGGTACACGCCGGCGGCCGTGTCGTGCTCGAACATGATCAGCGAGGCCCCCGTGGTGGAGACCTCGGCCCGGTATCCGCCTCCCCGGATCGGGTGGTACGTCGGTTGCGACATGCCACCCAGTGTCACCGACGAGACCCGATCCCACCGGGGATTCGACCGCATCGGTGCGGCGGGCCACCCTCGGGCCACCCGCGCGCGAGTCGTACCCCGTCCACCCGCACGAGCTGTGCGTCGTCGGTACCGGTCACCCGGACGAGCCCGGCATCGGTCGGCGGGTGAACATTTCCGAATCATCCATGCCCCCATCGGGTTCGATTCCGTCGACAGCACGATGCGCTACCGGTCCGAGTCGGGCCCGTCCACCGGGTACGTCCGCCCGTTCGCACCGACCCGATACCGCAGGAACGCCGGGAACACGAATGCGCACAGGATGATTCCGACGACGAGCACTGCGCCCCCGGCCGGAGAAGGCACCGCCGAGCACTGCGCGCAGCCCCGCACGCGCGGTCTCACCGAGCGGCGGCACAGCGGGCAGTTTGCGGCACCGCGACCACCGACAACCGGGCTCCGATGACGGTGACGACCCCGGCCCCCGGAGTCTCGCGAAGTCCTTGTTCTACAGGGGTGCGGTGTCGGCGAGGAACCGCCTCACGGCTGGAGCCGTTCGGTGCGCCACGCACCGTCGACGAGTCGGGTGCGGATGCGGTTGTGCAGCCGGTTGGGCCGACCCTGCCAGAACTCGACGGATTCGGGTGCGATGCGGAACCCACCCCAGAACGGCGGCACCGGGATGTCGCCGTCGACACCGAATCGGTCGGCTGCGTTCACGAGCGCGTGCTCGAGCTCGGCTCGGGAGGAGGCGGGCCGCGACTGGTGCGACGCCCAGGCCCCGAGCCGGGACCCGCGCGGCCGTGTCCGCCAATAGGCCTCGGTCACGTCCGGCCGCACCCGGGTCACCGGCCCGCGCACGGTGATCTGCCGGTACAACGGCAACCACAGGAAGGTCGCCGACGCGTACGGCGCCGCGTCGAGGTGGCGGGCCTTGTCGGAACCGTAGTTGGTGAAGAACGTGACGCCGTCGTCGTCGAGGTCCTTGCACAGCACCGTTCGGGTCGCGGGGTGACCCTGCGCGTCGACGGTGCCGAGCACCATCGCGTTGGGTTCGGGTGCGCCCGCGGCGACGGCAGCGGCCAGCCAACGCCGCGCGACGGGCGCCCAGCCGTCGGCGACGTCGCCGGGTTCGAGATCGCGGTCGTCCGGGGAGGTGCCGCGCGGGGCGGGCGGCTGGTAGTCCACGCGCATCGACGCCAACGGGCGGTCGGGTTCGGCGGGCGGTGGTGGATCGGGCAGCACGTGTCGACGCTACTCCGGAACGTGCACGATCACCGGAGCCGGCCGAGTCCGGTGGCGACGCTGCGTCCGAGGGATTCGAGGACGACGATCGGGCGCACCGCGAGCTCGGCGACACCGACGATGATCTCGAGGCGTCCGGTGACCCGTTCCAGTCGGTCGACGACGTCGCTCAACTTCGCGACGGTCGCGTCGACGTCGTCGAGGGTGTCGCCGAAGCGACTCAGGGTGGCGTCGAGGCTGTCGATCGTGCCGTCGAGCCCGCCGATGGTGCGGTCCATGTCGCCGAGGGTGCCGCCGACCGCGTCGAGGATCGCGTTGACCTGGTCGACGGTCATGTCGGCGTTGAGAGCGGCCTGTGCGAGCCTGCGCAGACGTTGACGTTCGCCGGTGGCGGGTGCCCGGTTCTCGTATCCCGTGTCGACCATGGCCCGATTATCACCGGTGGTCCCGCCGGTGACCGGACTTCGGTGCGTCGGCCGTCCGGCGCGTCGGCCCGACCGTCCGCCGCCCGCGCCGCGGTGCGGGGGTGGCGGAGCGCGGCGAGAGGTCTACAGTTCTGGATCGACGAACCGAGTGGGTGACGGCCACCGCACCGCCGCCCCGACATCCGCCGACAGTGCCGACTCGGACCGGGTCGCACACGAGTGAGGAGCACCAATCCGTCATGGCAGCGCACGCGTCTGTACCCGAGGAATTCGTCGCCGGTCTCGAAGGCGTCGTCGCCTTCACCAGTGACATCGCCGAACCCGACAAGGACGGGGGTTCGCTGCGTTACCGCGGTGTCGACATCGAGGAACTCGTCGGCAAGGGGGTGACCTTCGGTGATGTGTGGGCGCTGCTCGTCGACGGCGAGTTCGGTCGCGGCCTGCACCCGGCCGAGCCGTTCCCGCTGCCCATCCACACCGGTGACGTGCGGGTGGACGTGCAGGCCGGCCTCGCGATGCTCGCCCCCATCTGGGGGTTCGGTCCGCTCCTCGACATCGACGATGCGACGGCCCGCGACAATCTTGCGCGCGCCGCGGTGATGGCCCTGTCGTATGTCGCGCAGTCGGCGCGCGGCATCTACCAGCCGGCCGTGCCGCAGCAGCGCGTCGACGAGGCCGAGACCGTCACCGAACGGTTCATGGTGCGGTGGAAGGGCGACCCGGATCCGCGGCACGTCGAGGCGATCGACGCGTACTGGGTGTCGGCCGCCGAGCACGGTATGAATGCGTCGACGTTCACCGCCCGGGTCATCGCGTCCACCGGCGCCGACGCTGCCGCAGCGCTGTCGGGTGCGGTCGGTGCGATGTCGGGTCCGTTGCACGGGGGTGCCCCCGCCCGGGTGCTACCGATGATCGAGGAGACCGAGAGGTCCGGTGACCCGCGCGGGCTGGTCAAGGGCATCCTCGACCGCAAGGAGAAGCTGATGGGCTTCGGGCACCGCGTGTACCGGGCCGAGGATCCGCGGGCGCGGGTGCTGCGCAGCACCGCGAAGCGTCTGGACGCGCCCCGCTACGAGGCCGCGGCGGCGCTGGAGCAGGCGGCGCTCGCCGAACTGCGGGAGCGTCGGCCCGATCGGGCGATCGAGACGAACGTCGAGTTCTGGGCGGCAGTGATCCTCGATTTCGCGGAGGTGCCGGCCGCGATGATGCCGGCGATGTTCACGTGTGGTCGCACCGCCGGGTGGTGCGCGCACATCCTCGAGCAGAAGCGACTGGGCAAGCTGGTGCGTCCCGCGGCGATCTACACCGGTCCGGATCCGCGCGCCGCGGACACCGTCGCGGGGTGGGATTCGATCACACACCGCTGATCGGGACGGCGGGGCGGTCTAGACTACTCGTGCACTTGTCCCTCTACGCTTAGGACACGCTTTCCGATGGCTGACGCTTCACCGATCATCCCCGCCGACCTCAAGCCCGCAGACGGCCGCTTCGGCTGTGGCCCTTCCAAGGTTCGCCCCGAGCAGCTGCAGTCGCTGGTCGACGTCGGCGCCTCGGTGTTCGGCACGAGCCACCGGCAGAAGCCGGTCAAGGACGTCGTGGCCCGGGTGCGGTCGGGTCTGCGCGACCTGTTCTCCCTGCCCGACGGCTACGAGGTCGTCCTCGGCAACGGCGGCACCACCGCGTTCTGGGATGCGGCGGCGTTCGGCCTGATCCGGGAACGTTCGCAGCACTTCACGTACGGCGAGTTCTCGTCGAAGTTCGCGACGGTCGCGAAGAAGAATCCGTTCATCGGCGACCCGATCGTGGTGTCCGCCGATCCGGGTTCGGCACCGGAGATCGTCGCCGACGCTGCCGCCGACCTGATCGGCTGGGCGCACAACGAGACGTCGACGGGCGTCGCGGTGCCGGTGTCGCGGCCCGCCGGCTCGGAGAACGCGCTCGTCGCGATCGACGCGACATCGGGTGCCGGCGGTCTGCCGGTGAACATCACCGACGCCGACGTGTACTACTTCGCGCCGCAGAAGTGCTTCGCGGCCGACGGTGGGCTGTGGATCGCGTTGATGAGCCCGGCGGCGCTCGAACGGGTCGCCGAGATCAAGGAGTCGGGCCGGTTCACCCCCGAGTTCCTGTCGCTGCCGATCGCGGTGGACAACAGCAGCAAGGACCAGACGTACAACACGCCGGCCCTCGCGACGTTGCTGCTGTTCGCCGACCAGATCGAGTGGATGAACAGCAACGGCGGTCTGGACTGGACGGTCGCGCGGACGAAGGATTCGTCGTCGCGGCTGTACGAGTGGGCCGAGGCATCCGAGTTCGCGACACCGTTCGTCACCGACCCGGCGCTGCGGTCGCAGGTCGTGGGCACCGTCGACTTCGCCGAGTCGGTGGATGCGGCGCAGGTCGCGAAGATCCTCCGGGCCAACGGCATCGTCGACACGGAGCCGTACCGCAAGCTGGGCCGCAACCAGCTGCGCATCGGCATGTTCCCGGCGATCGACCCCGAGGACGTCACGCAGCTGACCAAGAGCATCGACTGGGTCGTCTCGCAGCTCTGAGACACGCTTCTCCCTGAGACGGCGAGGGCCGGATCCGTTCGGGATCCGGCCCTCACTGTTCTCCGAACCCTCGACCACGGGTCGAGACATTTTCGGCGAAACCCCGAACCCTAGCGCCTCCGCGCGCATTCGGTGCGATGCCGCGCGGCGTGTCCGGCCACGCGGGCCCCACTGTCTCCGTTACAGTCGGGCGGGTCAATCGCGATCGGCGCGAGGAGGTCAAGGTGCGAGAACTTCGAGTGGTCGGTCTCGAGCCCGACGCGAAACACGTCGTGCTCGCCGATCCCACGACGGGGGACAAGTTCCGCATTCCGGTCGACGACACGCTGCGCGCCGCCTCCCGGGGTGATCTCGCGCGTCTGGGCCAGATCCAGATCGAGACCACCAGTTCGCTGCGTCCCCGCGAGATCCAGGCGCGCATCCGCGCCGGTGCGTCCGTCGAGCAGGTCGCGGAGGACGCCGGCATCCCGGTCGCGAAGGTCGAACGGTTCGCGTACCCGGTGCTGCTCGAACGTTCCCGCGCCGCCGAGATGGCGAAACTCGGCCACCCCGTGCGTCCCGACGGACCGGCGGTGCAGACACTGCTCGAGGTCGTCACCCAGGCGTTCCGCGCGCGGGGGCACAGCCTCGGCGCCGCCACCTGGGATGCGTGGCGCGACGAGGACGGACACTGGATCGCACAATTGCAGTGGCAGGCCGGACGGTCCACGAACGCCGCGCACTGGCGCTACCAACCCGACGCGCACGGCGGCACCATCTCCGCCCTCGACGACGTCGCCGCCGACCTCGTCGACCCGGATTGCGGACGACCCCTGCGGTACCTGACCCCGGTGTACTCGGCGCGCGACGTCGACGACACGATCGAGGCGGAAGCCGAGCGTCGCGCCGCCGTCGTCGACGACACCGCCGAGATCGAGTCGTCCCCGGACGCGGAGGTGCCCGCGGACACCGTCGCCGAACCCGAGGAGGACACGGCGGACGACACGGCGGACGACGCCCCTCGAACCGGAGCGGCGCGGCAGACCGTCGCGGCGGTCGGTCGGGACAAGCGCGGCAAGCCCGCACTGCCGTCGTGGGACGACGTGCTGCTCGGTGTTCGCAGCAACGGGCGCGCCTGAGGACGCAACCGATGTCGGCGGCACTGTCGGCACTCTGGTTCGTGGACGATCCCGAACCGGCGGCGGTGCTGCGCGGGTGCGTACCCGAACGCGACACCGCGCAGGCCCTTCTCTCGCGGCTGTATCCGGAACGGGGTTCCGTCCCCCTCGGCCGGGTGTCGCTGCGGCAGGCGACGACCTCGTCGGGTGACGACACCGTGTTCGTCGGCTGCTTCCCCGGTGTCACGGTGGTGTGCACCGCCGACCTGGCATTCCGTCGCCCCTCGCTGCTCCCCGATCCGACGCTGCACACGCTGGCGTGCGAGGACACCTACCTGATCGTGTCGGACGCCCCCGGGGCGTGGGGTGCATTCGGGGCGTGGCATCGTGGCACCCCGCGTCGCGCGTTCGGCGCCGGAGCCGTCGAGTTCTTCGAGGACGACGGTCTCCCGTTCGCGTGGGAGCGTCCGTTCTGGTCGGGAGAGCATCCCATCCGGTGGCCGGCGGGGGTCCCCCCGCATCCGCAGTCGCTGCCGTTCCATCCTCGGCGGCTCGTCGACGCCGCGAACGCGGCGTGGCTCGGATTCCGGTTCGTGGGGTGTCCCGACGACGAACCGCGTCCCGACGACATCGAGGTGTGGGCGTTCGCCCTGCGCGATCCCGCGCCCGACCCCCACCCCGCCACGCCCGCGCGGCGCCGCCGCACCCGTGCGCACTTCTGGTAGCTCCAGCTACCAGAAGTGCGCACGGGTCGGGGTCAGTGCGGGAGGCGCACCCGCTCGTAGAAGGCCATCGCCGCGGCCGTCGCGACGTTGAGCGAATCGGTACCGGGCGCCATCGGGATGCGGGCACGCACATCGGTCGCGCGCATCGCGTGCTCGGTCAGCCCCGGGCCTTCGGCACCGAGCAGCAAGGCGACCTTCTCCCCCGTCATCGCGTGCGCGAGGGGTACCGCGCCGGGATTCGGGGTGAGGGAGATCAACTGGAATCCGCGCGACCGCAACCGGTCGAGGTCGTCCGGCCACCGGTCGACGTGCGCGAACGGGACCCGCAGCACATGCCCCATCGACACCCGCACCGCCCGCCGATACAGCGGATCCGCGCACCCCTTGCCGAACAGCACGGCGTCGACACCGAGACCGGCGGCGTTGCGGAACATCGAACCGATGTTCTCGTGGTCGTTGACGCCTTCGAGCACGGCGACGGTCTCGGCCTTCTCGAGCACATCGTCGACGTCCAGCGGGTCGGGCCTGTGCGCGACCGCGAGCACCCCGCGGTTGAGATGGAACCCGACGACCGTCGCCATCACCTCGGCGGACACCCGGAAGTAGGGCACCTCGACGTCACGCAGATCGTCGACGAGTTCGTCGAGCCGTCTGGCGACCCCGAGCAGAGCCGTCGGAGCGAACCGCGAGTCGAGCATCCGCTGCACCACCAGAACACCCTCGGCGACCACCAGCCCCTTGCGGCCCGGCAGATCGGGGCGGCGGTCGGAGGAGTTGAGGTCGCGGAAGTCGTCCAGCCGGGGATCGGCGGGATCGTCGATGTCGATGACGTGAACCACGCCGGTCATTCTCCCAGCCGTCGACGCGCCGGGCCGAAGGCGGTGTCCGGCGCACCGCTACGCGCTCGGGTGCCCCTTGTCGTCGGCGACGAGTTCGGTGAAGATGCGGACGGCACCGCGCAGCGTCTCGAGGCTGCCCGGATCCAGGTGTTCGAGCCGTTCGGTCAGCCACACCTCGCGCGCTTCGTCCTCCTCGGCGAGTTGCTCGTACCCGGCCTCCGACAACGCGACGATCACCTGCCGTCCGTCGGTGGGGTGCGGCGTGCGGTCGACGATGCCCATCTCGTGCAACGACGCGATGACCCGCGTCATGGACGGAGGCTGGACCCGTTCGCGCGCGGCGAGCGCCCCGGGGGTCATCGGTCCCTCCTGGCGCAGCGTCGCCATCGCCGACAGCTGCGTCAGGGACACTCGGGAATTGCTGCGTCTCCCCCGCAGATGACGGGTCAGGCGCACCACGGCCAGGGCGAGATCGCCCGCGAGTGCGCGTGTATCCGAGATCATGCGTGCACAATACGGGACAGACCGGACACGGCCACGCTCACCGGGTCTGCTAGGTGAGCAGTTCCGTGATCGGATCGACCGTGAAGTACAGGGCGAACAGCGCGGCGACGACCCACATCAGCGGGTGCACGGTGCGGGCCTTGCCGCTGACGGCGTGGAGCACGACCCAGGTGATGAAGCCGACGCCGATGCCGTTGGCGATCGAGTAGGTGAACGGCATCGCCATGATCGTGAGGAAGGCGGGCAGCGCCACCTGGAACTTCGTGAAGTCGATGTCGCGGACCTGTCCGATCATGAGCGCGCCGACGACCACCAGCGCGGGCGCAGCCGCCTCGATCGGCACCACCTCGTACAGCGGGGTCAGGAACATCGCGAGCAGGAAGAGTCCGCCGGTGACCACGTTGGCCAGACCCGTGCGTGCCCCCTCGGCGATGCCGGACGCCGATTCCACGAACACCGTGTTCGACGATGCCGACGCGCCGCCGCCGACGATCGCGCCGGTGCCCTCGATGACCAGCGCCTTGCCGATGCCGGGCAGGTTGCCGTTCTTGTCGGTGAGTCCGCCTTCCTTGCCGAGGCCGGTCATGGTGCCCATCGCGTCGAAGAAGTTCGCGAGGACGAGCGTGAACACCAGCAACGATGCGGCGATCACACCGATGCGGGTGAACGCACCGAACAGACTCACGTCGCCGACGAGGCTCAGGTCGGGAAGACCGGCGAAGGTATCCGGTGCGGCCGGGACACCGAGGTTCCACCCCTTGGGGTCGGTGCCCTGCGAGGGCCCGACATCGGCGACCGCCTCGATGATCATCGCCAGGACGGTGTTGACGACGATGCCGATGAGCAGGCCGCCGCGCACCTTGCGGACCACGAGGATGCCCATGAGCAGCACACCGAACACGAAGACGAACGTCGGCCACGACGCGATCGAGCCGTCGATTCCCAGGCCGACCGGAACCGTGGTGCCGGCGGCGTCCGGGATGCGGCGGACGAAGCCGGCGTCGACCATGCCGATGAACGCGATGAACGCGCCGATGCCGGCGGCGATCGCGGCCTTGAGTTCGGCGGGGATGGCGTTGAACACCGCCGTGCGGAACCCGGTGAGGGCGAGGACCACGATGATGATGCCGTCGATGACGACGAGCCCCATCGCTTCCGGCCAGGTGACCTGCGGCGCGATCGTGACGGCGAGCAGGCTGTTGATGCCCAGGCCCGCGGCGATCGCGAACGGATAGTTCGCGACCACACCGAACACGATGCTCATCAGGCCGGCCACCAGCGCGGTGACGGCGGCGACCTGGTTGACCGGCAGGATGTTGCCCGCGACATCGATCTTCGCGGTGGCGTCGTCGGCCGAGAAGCTGCCCAGGATCAGCGGGTTGAGGACGACGATGTACGACATCGCGAAGAACGTGACGATACCGCCGCGGACCTCGCGCGACACCGTCGATCCCCGCTCGGTGATCTTGAAATAGGTGTCCAGGAGGGAGGATCTCTTGGTTTCGGTGCCCACGGCCATGTCCACTTTTCCCGCTCGTCGTGTACGGTGCGTCGTCGCAACGGGTGAAGATTATTGCAACGTCGACGTTCTATTCTGCAATTCGTGAACGAAGCCGAAACCGTCGCCGCCGACGTGCGACGACTCGCCGACCCCCGTGTCGCCCTGACCGTCGGAACGGCCGCCTGGGTGATCGCGACCGTCACCGTCCTCCTGTCCGGCGATCGCTGGTCGGGCGCACTGCCCGTATGCGTTGCAGGAATCATCGTGGGACTCTTGGGAACCGGATTGTTCCTCATTCAGCGTGCCGCGTCCCGACGCGGCAGCCGCGGCGCGCAGGTGGGCCTCGACTGAACCCGACCCGTGCGCCTTTCTGGTAGCCGGAGCTACCAGAAAGGCGCACGGGGGGACGTGACCGAACGCACCCACAGCAACGCCGACAGGACCCCGAGACCCCAGCCCACGAGAACGTCGGTGAGCAGCGGCGTGCGGATCCGCCCACCGCGTCGAGGGTCGCGTCGTCGAGGTTCACGGACGCGCGAGGGCCACGACCGCAACGGCCAGACCGGCGGGACTGCAGTGCACGGTCCCGGAGCCGTCCGTCCACCACGGCACGTCGACGTCCCCATCGACCGCGCCCGAGCACCGCACCACGAGACGCTCGTGCACGGTCAACTGCGCCGTGGGCAACGGCACCCCGGCGCTCGCGGCGGCGAGCACGGCGGCCGGTTCGCGTCGCCACGTGGTGGCCCTGCCCACCGACACCGGTTCGCCGTGCACCTCCGACGACGCCCGCGCCAGATCGAGCAGGTCGGCGAGCGCACCCGCGACCGCGAGTTCACCGACGACGACACGATCCGCCGGCACCGCAGCGCCGATCCACGCGGTGTCGACGACGAGCGCGTCGCCGGCGTCGGCGACGGTGCCCGCGAGGCTGCGGACACCGGACGGCAGGATGAGGTCGTCGGTGTCCACGGTGCCGCCCGCGGCGGCCCGGGCGAGGGCGGTGTGCGCTGCGACGACGGGCGCGGGTTCGGGCTCCCGGTCGGGGTCGCCGAGCCGGTCGAGGAGCAGTTCGGCGAGCTCGGGATCGTCGACGACGTCGCTTGCCAGACACTGCCGGAACACTCCGGCGTCGGGGTGTGTGCAGGGGTCGAGCAACCCGGCGAACACGTCGTCGTCGGCGTGACGCAGCAGTCCGAGGCGCTGGTCACCGAGCACCGCGTGGGTACGCAGCCACCACGCCGTGTATCCGTCACGGTCGGCGAGGGCGGAGGCGGTGTCGGGGTCCGCGGCGAGAAGGGACAGGGCCTCCGGCCACCGGTCGTCGGCGACGAGATCGAGGTCGCGCACCGCGACGAGCACATCCGGGTCGTCGGCGAGGGTGGCCCACCAGTCGTCCTCGTCGGGCAGCTCGTGGTCGGGTCCGGTGGGCATCTCGACGTGCAACACCGTGAACCCCCAGCCGACGCCGACGGCGCGCAGTGCGTCGACGCCGTACCGGTCGACGTGATCGGAGGACAGCGTCGCGAACGGCGAGTCGTCGACGAGCACGTCGGCGAGCGGCGCGCCGGGCAGGAGCAGCTCGTCGGCCGGCACGAGTTCACCGTCGACGTCGGGCAGCGGCAACGCACCGAGTTCGCGGGGCACCGCCGACGGCGCGACCTGCGCGGCCAGCCGCAGCACGACGTCGGCCACCTGCGCGGCCCCCTCCGGGTCCGGGTCGTCGCCGTCCACGCGGTCGACCGCGGCGAGGAGCGCGGGGTCGGCGAGCAGATCCTCCGCGGTGGCGGTGCCCGCACCGAGGCGGGTGAGCAGCGGGTGCGCCGCCTCCGGGTGCACGAGCCGCACCCACGGCAGGGAGGCGTCGCCGAGGCCCCGCACGTCGGAGGCGAGCACGGTCGTCCGGGGACCGGTGACCGTGCGTCCGTCCGTCAACGGGACCGGCAGCGACGCGAGTTCCTCCGCAGCAACGGGGTCGGTGACGAGCGGTGCGAGCGCCTCGTACAACCGGTACCACCAGCGCGGCTCCCGGTCGTGCCCGGTGAGCAGTTCCGCGACCCGCGCGAGTCCGATCCGGTGTACCCCCGCCGCGGTGAGCGCCGCGACGTGCCGTGTCCCGCCGAGACGAGGATCGATCAGCCCGGGCACGACGTCGGTGAGCGCGGTCGCCAGCGCGGCGTCGAGTCCGGGCAGCAGTGCGGCACGATCCGGCAGGAGGTCGTCACCGCCGTCGGCGGCCGGTAGCCAGGGGTGGGCGCGCAGGTCGGCGAGGACCGCCTCCCGCAGGCGCGCGTCGACCTCGCCGCGGGCGAATCCGGGGGCGGGCACGAGGTCGGCGCGTCGGGCGGGAGGCATCGCGGCGACGAAGCGGGCGTAGCCGTGGGCGAGGTGCTCGACGCGGGTACCGGGCAGGATGCGCCGCCGATCCGGCTGCATCGCGACGTCGCCGATCACGAGTGCGGGCAGCGACAGTTCCTCGTCGGAGCGGGTGGGTGCGCGCAGCACGTCGTGCTGCACGGGCGCGACCCGGTCGTCGACGACGGGTACGAGCCACCGCGCCGACGCACCGCGCTGCTCCCACCAACGCTGGTTTCCGACACGGATCTCCCGCAGTCCCGAGTCGAGGTCGAGCTCGGTGCGGGTGAGTTCGTCACCGTCGACGACGACGGTGACGAGTGCGGGTAGTTCGAGGAGCAGGTCGACGGCTTCGCTGCGGAAGTCGGCGAGCAGGGACCGCGCGTCGATCCCGTCGCGCAGGTCGAGCACGACCTCGGTGTCGCTGCCCGGCGCGGGCGGGGTGGTGCTCGGCCACGCGAGCCGCAGGACGGGTGCACCCGATTCCGGGGCGGGCAGTTCGTGCGCGGCGAGTGCGTCGCGGGTCGCGGCGGCCGAGAACCGGATGGATCCCGTCGTCGACCGCACCTCGACGTCGTCGGAGATCGCGAGAACCGCGGTGAATCCGACTCCGAACCGGCCCACCCCGTCGGTCTTCGCCGAGGCACGCAGCGCGGTGAGCGCCTCGACACCGGTCGCGTCGAGCGGTGCACCGGTGTTCGCGACGTGCAACCGCCTCCCGTCGCGCCACACCCGAAGCGTGCCGGGGATGCCGGTGCGGGCGGCGGCATCGGCCGCGTTCTGGGCGAGTTCGGTGAGCACCCGGTCCCGGTACCCGGACCGTACGAGATCGGCCTCGGAGTTCGTGTCCTCAAGCAGACGGGTCGGTGACGATCGCCACGCGGTGAGCAGTCCCGCGCGCAACGCCGCGGTGTCGAACGGGTCGGCGGTGCCGGGTCCGGTCACGTCAGTCGGTGGACGCCGAGTCGGTGTCCCCGGTGTCCTCGGCGGAACCCACCGTGTCCCCGGCGGAAAGCCCGGTGCCCTCGGCGGCATCCTCGACAGCGGCCGGCGCCGGAAGCGTGACGATCTCGACGGCGGCGTCGTCGTACGCGTCGAACCGCGGTGAACCCGCGCCGGTCGGCAGCGTGGTGTCGGAGTGGGCACCGCACCCGTACTCGGCGTGCACGACGCGGCCGTCGGCGGCGAATTCGTTGCCGCACACCCCGAACGCAGCGCGCAACGACCCCGCGAGGGGAAGGTAGAACCCGCACAGCATGCACGTCGAGGGTGCGGCCTTGGCCATCTCGGCGCCCGGTCCGTAGTCGCCGTCGTGCCAGCGTTGCGCGGCGTCGAGGCGCCCCTCGAGGCTCATGACCTGGCGGCGTCCGAGGCCGATCTCACCGGCGGTGGCGTCGACGTCGGGGTCGCCGGAGGAGGTGTAGCCGGGGACCAGCCGCGGGTCGTCGGGTGCGGGGGCGAGCAGATCGCCCGGCCCGAGGTCGCCGGGTCGGATGCGCTCGTTCCACGGCACCCAGTCGGGCGCGACGAGTGCTTCCGGGCCGGGGAGCAGCACCGATTCGGACACGGTGACGTGTTCGGATCCGGGTGCCGCGGCCACGACCACGGCCCACTGCCACCCGTGGTATCCGGGTAGGTCGGCGACGAAGCGGTGCGTGGCGGACACCTCGTCCTCGGAGGTGACCCCCAGGTAGGCCCCGACTCCCCCCTCACGGAGGTCGACGAGCGCGGACCGGGCGAGGTCGACCGCATCGGCGAGCACCGGCCGCACAGCCGGATCCACCGAGGGGTCCTTCCCCGGACTGACGGCAGGAGGTACAACACTCACGGTGTCCATTCTGCCGTACCGACGGGCGGGCGCGGCGCCCGGCCACGGATGATGTGGTGATGCACCGTCGCAGGCCCACCGCCACCGCCCTGTCCTGCACCGTCGTGGTCGCCGCCGCGCTCACCTCGTGCACCGGCACCGGTGACGACGACCCGACGGTGGACACCCTGCGGGTGGAGGTCGTCACGACGCACCCGCACGACTCGTCGGCGTTCACCCAGGGCCTCGAGATCGACGACGGCGAACTGCTGGAAGGCACCGGGATCGAGGGTGCGTCGCGGGTGTCGGCGCGGAACCTCGTCGACGGCTCCGAACGGGTGCGGGTGGACCTTCCGGGCGACATGTTCGGTGAGGGCATCACCGTTGCGGGCGACACGGTGTGGCAGCTCACCTGGCGCGACGGCGTCGCCTTCGCCCGTGACCGGGGTTCCCTGACGGAACAGCGGCGCGTGTCGTACACGGGTGAGGGGTGGGGGCTGTGTGCGCAGCCGGATCGGCTGGTGATGAGCGACGGATCCGCCGACCTGGTCTTCCGTGACCTCGGGTCGTTCGAGGAGATCGGGCGGGTGACGGTGCGCCGCGGCGGCCGGGAGGTTCCGCGGTTGAACGAACTCGAATGCACCGACGACGGTGCGGTGTACGCCAACGTGTGGAAGAGCGACGAGATCGTGCGGATCGACCCGGAGTCCGGTCGGGTCACGGCCGTCGTCGACGCCGCGGAACTCGCGGGGCGGATCCCGGCGGACGAACGCGCCGGCATCGACGTGCTCAACGGCATCGCGCACATCCCCGGAACCGATCGTTTCCTGCTCACCGGCAAGTACTGGCCGGTGCTCTTCGAGGTCCGTTTCGTGCAGTGACCGACACCCCGGTGTGCCCGCGTGTACGTCGACGACCCGGTGGGGAAGAATCGAGACGTGAGCGAACGGGACGAGCGACCTGCCTCAGGCAAGGCGGACGACCGTGCCCCGGGTTCCCGGCATCCGGGGTACCGCAACTATCCGCCGCCGCGGCGGGTGTCCGCGCGCCGTACACCACTGCCTCCGCTGCATCCGGTCGACGACACGGGACGCGCGGAGACGACCCGGCCCGCGTCCCGATCGTCCGCCGACCGGTCGATCGACGAGCGGGACGCACCCCGCGCGCCGCGGATGCCGCGCAAACTGACGGTCACGCGGGTCGCGGCTCTGCGCGGACGGGAACTGACCAACAAGGGCATCGCGACGTTCCGGCGTGCCGCGACCGCGAACGGCGCCGACAAGTCGGGGCTGACCGCGCTGATGTACGCGACGATGGCGAACTTCGCGTCGGACGCCGCGATCGCCGTCGCGTTGGCCAACACGCTGTTCTTCTCCGCCGCCACCGGCGAGGACAAGACGAAGGTCGCGCTGTACCTGCTCATCACGATCGCGCCGTTCGCGGTGATCGCCCCGCTCATCGGGCCCCTGCTGGACCGTCTGCAACGTGGCCGCCGCATCGCGCTGGCGACGTCGTTCGCGTTGCGCACGGTGCTCGCGGTGGTGTTGGTGTTCAACTTCGACAGCTGGGGCCTGTATCCGGCGGCGCTGGCGATGATGGTGCTGAGCAAGTCCTTCTCGGTGCTCAAATCCGCGGTGACACCCCGCGTGCTGCCACCGGAGATCGACCTGGTGCGGGTCAATTCCCGCCTGACGGTCTTCGGCCTGGTGGGAGGCACCCTCGGTGCGGGTGCGGTCGCGGCCGTCGCGGCCTGGGCGTTCGGTTCGTCGGGCGCGCTGTGGCTGTGTGCGGCGATCACGGCGTTCGGTGCGTACCTGAGCATGCGGATCCCCGCGTGGGTGGAGGTCACCGAGGGTGAGGTGCCCACGACGCTGTCGTACCACGGTTCGGAGGCACGCACCGAGATCCTGGACACGAAGACCGAAGTGATCCCGACGGGGGTGCGGGACCGGCAGCCGCTGGGCCGGGCCGTGGTGACCGGGCTGTGGGGCAACGGCACCATCCGGGTGCTCACCGGGTTCCTGACACTGTTCATCGCCTTCGTCGCGAAGAACACCACCGATCATTCGCCGATCATGCAGGCCGCGATGCTCGGCCTGGTCGGCGCGGCTGCGGCGATCGGCAACTTCGCGGGCAACGCCACCGGGGCCCGCATGGCGCTGGGCAAGCCCGCGTTGATCGTGGTGCGGTGCGCGGCGGCAGCGGTGATCGTGGCGGCGGTGGTCGCGGCGACCGACAACGTTCTCGCGGCGGCCGCGGCGGCGATGGTCGCGGCGTGTGCGAGCGCGCTGGCGAAGGTGTCTCTGGATGCGTCGCTGCAACAGGATCTGCCGGAGGAGTCGATCGCGTCCGGGTTCGGCTGGTCCGAGACCGTTCTGCAATTGAGCTGGGTGCTGGGCGGCGCCATGGGGGTCCTGCTGCCGACGGAGTTGTGGATCGGTTTCACTGCGGTGACGGTGGTGCTGGTTCTCGGATTCGCCCAGACGCTCCTGACCTACCGTGGGGGGACGATGCTGCCCGGGCTGGGCGGCAGGAGGCCCGAACACGCCTCCACCGAAACCTCGGCGTGGCGCCGGAGACGCCGCGGTGGTCGATCGACACGAAAAGGGAGCGAATGAACCTGCAGGCACGGACGAAGAAGACCATCGCGGTGATCGCGGTGGCCCTGCTGATCGTGGGGGTGGCGTTCGTCGCGGTGATGGTCCAGCTCGTCGGCTCCGCCGACCGGAAGCTTCCCGAGATCACCGCGTACGCGTACGGAAAGTCGGTGACGGTCGAACCGACGCAGCACTGCAATCTCTACCTGGAGGACTGCATCGAGAATCCGCTGGCGACGTTGGACGTGCCCCCGGGCGAACCGCTGCAGCTGTCGTTGCCGACGGACATCGCGGACGCTCCGTGGCGCCTGATCGCCGTATACGGGGACGTCGACACCGGCCGGACGTACATCGACGGCCTGATGTTCGAGCCGGGGCAGCGTCTCGCAGTGACCGTTCCCGCCGACCCGGCGCTCCAGTTGCTCGGCATCGAGGTGCAGTTGCCGTCGGCGGTCGTCGACGAAGCGGGCGAGCCGATCGCGCACGCCGTGTGGGGTCTGCAGACGTTCTGAGTGCGGCGCCACCCGGGTCGATGAACAGGTGTGCCCGCCGGGACCCATCCCGGCGGGCACATCTCCTTCGTCGGCCGACGCCCCGGTCGCGCGCTGCACCACCGGCGCGCCGAGTGTTCAGTGGTCCAGTTCGCGGGCCACCGCACGCATGAGCTCGGAGATCCGCTGACCGTTCTTGCGGTCGGGATAGCGCCCCCGCCGCAGGTCGGGCTGGACCGCGGCCTCGAGCAGCGTGATCATGTCCTCGACCATGCCGTGCAGTTCGTCGGGCGTGCGACGGTCCTTGGCGGGCGCCTCACGACGGTTGCCCTGTCGCAGGCCCGGTCGTTCCAGCAACGTGACGTTGAGGGCCTGCGGCCCCCGACGACCGGCGGCCATCCCGAACTCGACGCGCTGACCGGCCTTGAGTCCCTCGACCCCCTCGGGAAGGGCCGCTGCCCGCACGTAGACGTCTTCGCCCTCGTCCTGGGACAGGAAGCCGAAGCCCTTGTCGACGTCGTACCATTTCACCCTGCCGGTCGGCACCGCGTTCACCTGCTTCTGACGGCCGTGCCGGAGGCACGACGTGGACACATGCAAACAACGCGCCCCAACCCTGACGATCGGGACGCGCGTATGCGCACGATCATACCCCGGTGGCGGTGCCCACCGGCCGACGCGCGTGCCGACCCGGACCTCCGGGGACTACCGTGGGGACGTGGGTACTTCTTCCTCGGATGCATCGCGCGCACCGCGCAACCTCCTCCTCAAGGCCGCACTCGCGTGTTTCGCGGTGGGAATCGTCGCGGTCGTCGCGATCTTCCTGACCCCGATCCTCACCGACGGCAAGCCGGGACTGGCCCTGTTCCTGCTCGCCCTGACGTGGCCGCTCGGTTTCGCGCTGGCCATCGGTTTCGCTCTGCAGTCGGGTCGGCGCGCGAAGACGGGTGCGGGTTCATGAGGGTCGTCCTCAACATCATCTGGCTGGTCTTCGGTGGACTGTGGCTGGCATTGGGTTACTTCGTGGCCGGCATCGTGTGCTGCATCCTGATCATCACCATTCCGTTCGGGATCGCCGCGTTCCGGATCGGCGTGTACGCGCTGTGGCCGTTCGGGAAGACGGTGGTCGAGAAGCCGACCTCGGGGGTCGGGTCGCTGATCGGAAATGTGATCTGGATCGTCATCGCCGGGATCTGGCTGGCCATCGGACACATCACGACGGCGATCGCGATGGCGATCACGATCATCGGCATCCCGCTCGCGATCGCGAACCTGAAAATGGTGCCGATCTCACTGATGCCGCTCGGCAAGGACATCGTCCCGGTGGATGCCCGCCCCACCTACATGTGATCTTTACCACATAACGGAGGGGTAACGACAAGGGCTCGATCCGGTTTTTACGTGCTGCACGTATGGCTACCTGCGGGTTCATTGCGCGGTACAGCGAGGCCACCGGCCCGGGACCTCCGGATGTTGCGTTATCAATTGGTGACACTCGGCGCCCCGACCCGTTACCGTCATCTGCGGTCGGACCGCCAGGACCGACCGACCCGGGCCCGCCGCGCCAAATTCCTGTCCCGCGGAGCCCGGTATCCCGACAAGAGATCCACAGGGACAGGAAACGGGGGACCCACCGGTCTCCCACGGAAGCGCCGGCCCCGCCGGAGTTTCCCGGAGGCCCGGCCCGCCGCTCACGCGGCAGGCCTTGGGGTGAAGCCCGACCGCTCACCGAGCGCGACGGCCGGACTACCTCTTCAGTCCGAACCCGACAGCTGACCTCGTAGGCGCGTACGGAGAGGAACACGGAACCGACATGACCGGACGCCACCGCAAGCCCACCAACACCGGCCGCACCGTTGCGAAGTTCGCACTGACCAGCGCAGTCCTCGGCGTCACCGGCGTCGCGTTCAGCGGCACCGCCACCGCCGCCCCCGACTCCGACTGGGATCGCCTCGCGCAGTGCGAGTCGGGCGGCAACTGGGCCATCAACACCGGAAACGGCTACCAGGGCGGCCTGCAGTTCTCGCCGAGCACCTGGAACGCCTACGGCGGCCAGGAGTACGCGGCCACCGCCAACCAGGCGAGCCGCGAGCAGCAGATCGTCGTCGCCGAGCGAGTCCTCGAGGGCCAGGGCTGGGGCGCATGGCCGTCCTGCTCGTCGAGCCTCGGACTCTCGAGTGCCCCGACGCAGCGCAGCGCCCCGAGCACCACCGCTCCCGAGGCGAGCACCCCGGCCCCGACCGCCGAGCGCGTCGTGCCGCAGCTCCCCGAGAACTCGCCGCTCACTGCCGAGGCGCAGAGCCTCGTCAGCGGTTTCGAGCAGGGCGTCGAAGCACTGCAGAACGCCGGTGTCGACATCGATCCCAGCATCCTCGACGCCGTCCGCGCTGTTCTCCCGCAGTAACACGCACCCGGTCCCGTCGAGGACCCCGCGAACATCGGGAAGGCCCCGCACCGATCGGTGCGGGGCCTTCCCGATGTTCACCCACCCGGTGAGCGACCGGGTGGGTGAATCGAAGATCAGCGATTGACGACGGTGTGCGGGTGTGTGTAGGGCAGGTCCTCGACGGGCAGCGGGAACTCGGTGTCCTCGCCGTAGGGGGACAGCGGTCCGGAACGCGTCGACGACAGTTCCGTCACGGCATGGTCGCCGTCGGCGAGCTGCGGCCACCCACGGTCGACGTACTGGTTCTTCGATTTGTCAGCCATGCCGCTCATTTTGGCAGGTCCGTTCGGACGAGGCCATCCCAGGTCTCTAGGCTGGGACGAATGGCACCAGGCACTCCCGACACCGCGTCGGGCGAGGACTCCCTCGCCCGGTGGCTGTCGTCCCGTCGCGACACCGATCTGACGGTATTGCTGCGCGCCCGGCCCGACCTGGTGGTGCCGCCACCTGCGACGATGACCGTGCTGGCCGGCCGCGCCCGGCAGCGGGCCTCGGTGTTCCGCGCCGCCGACGATCTGACCACCGCCGACTTCGGGGTGATCGAAGCCCTGTCCCGGCTCGGCGCCACCGGCGAGGACGTCACCCGCAAGGCTCTCGTCGCCGCGCTGCGCGGACGCCTGACCGCCGGCTCGGTCGACCGGATCCTCGACCGGCTCCGCGAACACCTGCTCGTGTGGGGCACCGCCGATTCGCTGCGGCTCGTACCGACCGCCGTCGACACCGTCCCGTGGCGTGTCGGCCGTGTCACCGGTGCGCGCACGCTCGACGACGACGAGATCGGTCGACTGCTCACCGAACTCGACGATGCGCAGCGCGGCGTCCTCGACACCCTCGCGCGCACCTCCCCCGTCGGACGCACCCGGGACGCCGCGGTCGACACCGACCCGGACCGCCCCGTGCAGAAACTCCTCGCCGCCGGTCTGCTGCACCGCATCGACGACGAGACGGTGGAACTGCCGCACCGCGTCGGCCAGATCCTGCGCGGCGAGGCCCCGTTCGACCCGGACACCCTCACGGCCCCGCCGGCGACCGAAGCCACCGGCACGGTGGGCGATGTGAACGCCACGGCGGCGGGCGCAGCGCTCGAACTGCTCCGGCACTGCGGCGACCTGCTCACCGTCCTCGGCGACCAGCCGGCGCCGGCGCTGAAGTCCGGCGGGCTCGGCGTCCGGGAGTTGCATCGGTTGTCCAAGTCGCTGCGGCGGAGCGACGAGGACACCGCGCTGCTCGTGGAGGTACTCGCCGCGGCGGGACTGGTCGGTCGCGGCGTACCCGACCCGGAACCTCCCGGCGACCACGACGAGTTCTGGGCTCCGACGACGTCGGTCGACTCGTGGCTCGCGTCCCCTCCCGCACACCGGTGGGCCGTGCTGGCCGGCGCCTGGCTGGCCTCACCGCGCCGACCGTGGCTGATCGGGCAGCGCGACCAGAACGACAAACCGGTGGCCGCGCTCTCGGAGGAGGTCACCCACCCGACCGCGGCCCGCGACCGGGCACTGCTGCTCGAGGTTCTCGCCGACCACACCGGTGACGACCCCGCGCGGGTACGCGCGGCTGCCGCGTGGCGGCGTCCCCGCTGGGCGGGCAGGCTCACCGCCGACACGGTCACCGGCACGATCCGGGAGGCGACGACCCTGGCGCTCGTCGCGCACGGACGGCTCTCCTCCCCCGGCAAGGCCCTGCTGCACGGCGGCGACGCCGAGCGGGAGATGGCCGACGTCCTCCCGGAACCGGTCGACCACATCCTCGTCCAGGCAGACCTGACGGTCGTCGCGCCGGGCCCCCTCGTCCCCGACCTCGCCGCCCGCATGGAACTGGTCGCCGACGTGGAATCCGCCGGGGCCGCCACCGTCTACCGCATCGGGGACGCCACCGTGCGGCGCGCGCTCGACACCGGGCTCGGTGCCGACGAGCTGCACGCGTTGTTCACACGACACTCCCGCACACCGGTCCCCCAATCGCTGACCTACCTCATCGACGACGTCGCGCGCCGGCACGGCCGGCTGCGCGCCGGGATCGCGTCGTCGTTCGTGCGCGCCGACGATCCCGCGCTGCTCGCCGAGGTGTTGGCGGCCCCGGTCGCGACCACCCTCGCGTTGCGTGCGGTCGCACCGACGGTCGCGATCTCGCAGGCCCCGCTCGCCGAGGTCCTCACCGCACTCCGCGGCGCCGGTTTCTCCCCCGCCGGGGAGGACGCGTCCGGAGCGGTGCTGGACCTGCGTCCGCGCGGCGCCCGCGTCGTCGCGCACCGCGCCCGCCCCCGCTACACCGGCCCGCAGCCACCGAGCGAGGACCAACTCGCCACGCTGGTGCGGACCCTGCGCGCCGGCGACCGCGCGGCCTCGGCGCCGTCGACCGCATCGGTGCGCGGCGACGGTAGCCGCGGTGGCAGTGCCGCGACGATGGCTCTGCTGCAGCTCGCCGTCGGGAAGCACCGCAGCGTCAACATCGGGTACGTGGACGCGCAGGGTGTCGCGACCCGACGCATCGTCGACCCGGTGTCCGTCGGCGGTGGGCGGCTCGACGCGTTCGACCCGGCCGCGGACGAGGTGCGCAGTTTCGTGTTGCACCGCATCACCTCGGTCGCGCTCGTCGACTGACCACCCGCACTTCCACCGCATCCGAGCGAAACCTGTTGCGTACGAATGTATCGCTCGATCGACTCGATCGATCGAGCGATACATCCGCTCACCTCGACGGCGGGCGTCACATCGACAGAAGTTCCCGCGGGACGGCACATTTCACGCGACTGGCTTTCCTGTGGAAATGACGTATGGTGTGAATCTGTTGAGTGATTGCCACTTCGGACGATGGAGCGACAATGGCCGACAAGGGGAAAGCCCTGAAGAAGCCCGCGCAGAGCGCGAAGGAACGGCGCGCGGAGAAGCGCCGGAAAGCCTCGGAGGACGGAGAATTCATCCGTAAGCGGAAGCGGAGCTGATTTCGCGATCGTGATGAGTACCGAAATCGCAGTGCTCGAAGCACTGTACGAGAAGATCAACACGCTCCCTCGACGGGGGACGAACCCGCACGATCTCGGTTACCGTGCCGCATTGGCACGCGCCCGGGTCTTCGTCCTCGACGAACGCGCCGGCGCCCTCGTGACCCCGGCATGAAAGACCATCCGGCATGAAAGACGAAGAGAACCACCGATGAAGAGAACTATGCACGCACTGGACAGGATCCAGGACAGACTCGAGAGCGAACTGGATTCGTGTCCCGCCTCGTCGGAGAAGGACGCCGGGTACCGATCGGGGATCTCGGAGGCCCTCGTGTGCGTGATGGAGGTGCGCCGATCACTCGCGGGCTGACCTCGAGGGGTAGGGGCCCGGGCAGGTGATGTCCGGACGCACGGGCGGCGCGCAGCAGCGCGCCGCCCTTCGCGTCCGTCGCCTCGCAGCGACGGTCGATCCGCGCCGGTCCGCGGTGTCCGGAGGTGGCGCGCGACCCTGCTCGCCTGGACAATGGTGAAGTTCTGCTTCTCCACCGTTCTCCCAGGAGGCGTCCGTGCCCGACGGCCCGCTGATCGTCCAGTCCGACAAGACCGTGCTCCTCGAAGTCGACCACGAGCGGGCCGACGCCGCACGGCAGGCGATCGCACCGTTCGCCGAGCTCGAGCGCGCTCCGGAGCACGTACACACCTATCGGGTGACCCCGCTGGCCCTGTGGAACGCACGCGCGGCGGGGCACGACGCCGAGCAGGTCGTCGATGCCCTGGTGACGTTCTCCCGGTTCGCGGTGCCGCAGCCGCTGCTCGTCGACATCGTCGACACGATGGGCCGCTACGGGCGGCTGCAGTTGGTGAAGAATCCCGCGCACGGACTGACCCTGGCGAGCCTGGATCGCGCGGTGCTCGCCGAGGTGATGCGTAACAAGAAGATCGCGCCGATGCTCGGCGCACGGATCGACGACGACACCGTGATCGTGCATCCGAGCGAACGCGGCCGTCTCAAACAGATGCTGCTCAAGGTCGGGTGGCCCGCCGAGGATCTCGCCGGTTACGTCGACGGTGAGGCCCACCCGATCGAACTGGACTTCGCGACACACCCGTGGCACCTGCGCGACTATCAGGAGATGGCCGCGGACTCGTTCTGGGCGGGCGGATCCGGTGTCGTGGTGCTGCCGTGCGGCGCCGGCAAGACGATGGTGGGTGCGGCGGCCATGGCGAAGGCCGGGGCCACCACGTTGATCCTGGTGACGAACACCGTCGCGGGCCGACAGTGGAAACGCGAACTGATCGCGCGCACGTCGCTGACCGAGGAGGAGATCGGCGAGTACTCGGGGGAGAAGAAGGAGATCCGCCCCGTCACCATCGCCACCTACCAGGTGATCACCCGCAAGTCGAAGGGCGAGTACCGCAACCTCGAGCTGTTCGACTCCCGCGACTGGGGGCTGATGATCTACGACGAGGTGCATCTGCTGCCGGCCCCGGTGTTCCGGATGACCGCCGACCTGCAGTCCCGCCGCAGGCTCGGGCTGACCGCCACCCTGGTGCGGGAGGACGGCAGAGAGGGCGACGTGTTCTCCCTGATCGGGCCGAAACGGTACGACGCGCCGTGGAAGGACATCGAGGCGCAGGGCTGGATCGCGCCGGCCGACTGCGTCGAGGTGCGCGTGACCCTCACCGACGCCGAGCGCATGGCGTATGCGGTGGCGGAGCCGGACGAGCGCTACAAGCTGTGTTCGACGGCCCGCACCAAGACGGCGGTGGTCCGGTCGATCCTCGACCGGCACCCGGATTCTCCGGCGCTGGTGATCGGCGCCTACATCGATCAGCTCGACGAACTCGGTGAGGCACTCGACGCACCGGTGATCAAGGGCTCCACGAAGACGAAGGAACGCGAGGCGCTGTTCGATCGGTTCCGCAGGGGTGAGCTGAAGGTGCTGGTGGTGTCGAAGGTCGCGAACTTCTCCATCGACCTGCCCGAGGCGTCGGTGGCGGTGCAGGTGTCCGGCACGTTCGGGTCCCGACAGGAGGAAGCCCAGCGGCTCGGGCGACTGCTGCGTCCCAAGCAGGACGGTGGGCAGGCGCACTTCTACTCGGTGGTCTCCCGCGACACGCTCGACGCCGAGTACGCCGCGCACCGGCAGCGGTTCCTCGCCGAGCAGGGGTACGCCTACCGGATCACCGACGCGGACGATCTGCTGGGCCCGGCGATCGGCTGACCCGGGCGGCCGGTGGGCGGAGGTCCGGGTGGGCGCGGGTGGGTCGGTCCGCACCTGCACACCCGGCCGGCAGCCGGACACGGTCCCATAAGCTGGCCGCGTGCGCCGATTCGAGTTCCCCGTCGACATGTCCCATGCCAAGTCGGTCAACCAGACCCTCGCGGAGGTCCGCAGCCTCCGCTGGTCGGCTGTCGTCGTGGCCGCGCTGTGCCTTGCCGTCGCGGTGTGGTTGTTCTACTTGGGCCGACCGTGGTCGTACGTCGTGGGGACGGTGCTGCTGGTCATGACGGCGACGTCGGTGTGGGTGGCACTGTGGGTGCCCCGCAAGGTCGGCACCATCGAGGAGCTGTACCACGACAGTCCGCTGGTGCCGGCCGTCGTCGCCGTGGCGCGTCCACGCGGGATGACCCTGCTGGCGCTGGTCGACATCGCCAAACCCGAGTCGGGTGCACACCATTACGCACTCGTCACCCGCGACGTGGCAGCGATCCCCGGACACCGGGCCCGGGTGGGTGAACGCGTGCCGTCGGTCGCGGTGATGTCGGATCGCACCAGCAAGAACAAGTCCGAGGTGTGGCAGATGGTCAGCCCCATGCCGATCTCCTGGGGCACCCGCGACCAGAAGGTCATCGCCGACGCGACCGCCGCGATCGCCGAATCCGAGTGGAAGCTGCTGAAGGACAAGGTGGCGATGGCCGAGAGGATCAGCGCCACCAACGATCGTCGAATGGAGCTCGAGGCGCGCGACCTACCGCCCGAGCTGAGGTGATCACGTGGAGGTCCGGCTCGACGTCGGCGACTCCCGTTCATTCCGGGGAATGCTCGTATCTGGCAGCGAGAGTTGCTGCCCGGGCGCGCAGGGCCGCACGCACGGACTCGGGCGCAAGGACTTCGGCGGCGGTGTCGAGCTGCCAGATCGCCCACACTGCATGTCGTAGATCCTCGAACGTCACGTCGAGACGGACCCGGCCGTCGGTCTCCGGTTCCTCGGCGCGCACCGCGCGCACCGTGTCCAACAGTTCTTCTCGTCGCGTCCGCTCGACCCTGACCACCACCGGGATGTGGTTCGCCGACAGGAACCGGGCGCTGCGTTCGGCCCAGATCCGGTCGAGGTCGACCCGGGCGGGACGTTCGGCGGGTTCCGGAAGCTCCTCGGCGACGGTCATGCGAGAGAGTCGATAGGTGCGATCCTCCCCCGACTCGGTGGCCAGCAGGTAGGTGCGGTCGCGGACGGTGACCAGCCCGATGGGATCGACCGTGTGCCGGCGCGGCTCCTTGCCCGGTGCGGTGTAGAGGAAGCGGAGTTTGTGCCCGGTGAGCGCGGCGTGCCGGACCTCGCTCATGACGCCGCGCGCCACCTCCTCGGTGACCGTCCGTCGTGAGAGAAGGTCGGTCTCGGGCTCGACCAGAAATCGCGTGGCGGCATCGTCCAGGCGGGCTCGGTGGCCGTCGGGAAGCGCGTCGACCACCTTGTGCAGCGCGGAGGCGAGGGCGGTACCGAGACCGAAGGTCTTCTCGTCTCGGCGCGACCCCGCGGTCAGCAGAGCAAGGGCTTCGTCGTGGTTCAGCCCGGTGAGTTCCGTGCGGAAACCGGGTAGCAGGGAGAACCCGCCGTGTCGCCCGCGATCGGAGTACACGGGCACGCCGGCCGTGGACAGTGCCTCGATGTCGCGCAGCACCGTGCGCGTGGACACCTCCAATTCCTCGGCCAGTTGATCCGCGGTCATCCGACCTCGCCGACGCAACAACAGCACCAACGAGACCAACCGATCGGCGCGCACAGCATCACTTCCTACCAAAAATATGACAGAAGGTGTCGGGATTTGTCGGGAGGCTCGTTGTGCGGGCGTCGAGGACGGCGGCCACCCGGGCCACCGGGCGCACGCAGGCGAGGCGATGGGAGTGGTGATGGAACGAACAGCAGTCAACCCGGTGACGTGGTCGCTGGCGATGGGATTCAACCAGGGTGAGGTCGTCTCCGGGGAGACCCGGACGCTCTACATCTCGGGGCAGACCTCGATGAGCAAGGACGGCCGGCCCGAGCACGAGGGGGACATCGCTGCGCAGCTCGCGCTGGCCGTGGACAATCTCGAAGCCGTGCTCACCGAGGCCGGCATGTCCCTGGCGAACCTCGTTCGCCTCAACGTGTACACCACCGACGTGGACGCACTGTTCTCGCACTACGGCGTGCTCGCCGGAAGACTCGGCGCGGCCTCCGTCGCTCCCACGACCACGATGCTCGAGGTGACACGACTGGCGATCGCCGGCCAGATGGTCGAACTCGAAGGTACGGCCGTCGCGTAACACGACCTCGCCGCTCCTGCGGCGGTTGCCGGTAATCCGGACCCGGTGCCCGCGTTCCCGCGGGCACCGGGTCACGCGGGCACCGGGTCACGCGGGTGTTCAGGCCGACGACACCCCCACCTCGGCCCCCGTCTCGGCTGCGGCGAACCTGCTCCGGGGTCGGTCCAGCCCGTAGTGGCCGCGCAGTGTGGTGGCGTCGTAGTCGGTGCGGAACAGTCCCCGCGCCTGCAGGATCGGAACCACGTGATCCGTGAAGTCCTCCAGCCCACCGGGCAGGTACGGGGGCATGACGTTGAAACCGTCGGCGGCTCCGCTGCGCACCCACAGCTGGATCTGGTCGGCGACCTGTTCCGGGGTGCCGGCGAACCTGCGGTGCCCGCGTCCCCCGCCGAGCTTCGCGATCAACTGCCGCACCGTCAGGTTCTCGTTCACGGCGAGATCCTTCACCAGTTGGAAGCGACTCTTGTTGCCCTGGATCTCCTCGATCGGGGGCAGCGGCGGCAACGGTGAATCCAGGGCGTGCTCGGTGAGGTCGACACCCACCATCCGTGACAACTGACGCAGCGAGTAGGCCGGTGAGATCAGCTCGGTGAACTCCCGTTCGAGGTCGCGTGCCTCCTGTTCGGTGCCGCCGATGAACGGAACGATGCCCGGCAACACCTTCAGCGACCGCGGATCGCGCCCCGCCGCGACCACGCGTGCCTTCAGGTCGCGGTAGAACGCCCGGCCTTCCGCGAGGGTGCGTTGCGCTGTGAACACGGCCTCCGCGAAGCGGGCGGCGAAGTCCTTGCCGCTCTCCGAGGACCCGGCCTGCACCAGCAGCGGGCGCCCCTGCACGGAGCGCGGAGTGTTGAGCGGCCCACGGACCGTGAACCGTTCTCCGCGGTGGTCGATCTCGTGCACCTTCGCGGGGTCGGCGAAGCGGCCGGACGCGACGTCGAGTTCGACGGCATCGTCCTCCCAGCTGTCCCACAGCGACAACGCGACGTCGACGAACTCGGCGGCGCGGGCGTAACGACCGGCGTGGTCGGGCACCCGGTCGTATCCGAAGTTGCGGGCTTCGTCGTCGCCGCCGGAGGTGACGATGTTCCAGCCCGCACGACCACCGCTGATGTGGTCGAGCGACGCGAACGTACGGGCCAGGTGGAACGGCGCGTTGTAGCCGGTGGACGCCGTGGCGATGAGACCGATGTGGTCGGTGGCCACCGCCATCGCCGACAGGAGTGTGAGCGGCTCGAACACCGCCTGAGTGTTGTGTTCGATGCGGGGACCGACGGCCAGTCCGTCGGCGAGGAACACCGAGTCGAGCCGGCCGCGTTCGGCGATCCGCGCGAGTTCGCGGAAGTGCTCCACGTCGAGCACGCGGTGCGCCTCGGTGCGGGGGTGCCGCCAGGCGGCCTCGTGGTGTCCGACGCCCATGAGGAAGGCGTTGAGGTGGATGTGTTGATCGGACATGAACTACCTCTCGGGAGTGGTGGGAACTGTTACTGCTGTGCGCCGCGCCAGCGCGACAGCCGGTGTTCGACGGCGACGAGGACACCGTTGAAGACGAGTCCGACGACGGAGATCGCGACGATCCCGGCATACATGTTCGGGATCTGGAAGTTGAGTTGTGATGCGGTGATCAGGTATCCGAGACCTGCTTTCGCACCGACCATCTCGGCCGCGATGAGCACCAGGACCGAGGATGCGGCGGCCATCCGGATGCCGGTGAAGATCGTGGGTACGGCAGCCGGAAGGATCACCTTCTGGAACAATCGATAGGTCGGAAGCCCCAGTGAGCGAGCTGATTTGACGAGCAGCGGATCGACGGTACGCACACCGGAGATGGTGTTGAGCAGGATCGGGAACACACTCGCGTAGATCACGAGCGCAACCTTGGAGGTCTCACCGATCCCCAGCACCAGAACGAAGACCGGTAGCAACGCGAGCACCGCCGTGTTGCGGAACATCTCGAGGATCGGGTTGAGAAGCACGGAGACCGACCGATACCAGCCGATCACCACACCCAACGGCACCGCGACGAGCAACGCGACCGCGAACCCGGTGACGGCACGCGACAGGCTGGCTCCGAGGTGGTCGGCGAGTCGACCCGACACGACGAGGTCGACGAGCGCATCGACGACCGTGCTGAACGGAGGAAGGAACACCGCGTCGACGAGCCCGACCCGAGGCGCGATCTCCCACAGCGCCAAGAACACGACGATCGCGACGGCCGGTTCGATAAGCCCCCACACGAACGAGCCGAACCGTCGAGCGAGCCCCGCGCGCGCGGACGTCACCGAATCTGTGGCACCCGCGTCGGCGGGGCCCGCAGAGCCGACGCCCGGGCCGGCCGCAACCGCATCGGCAGTGCCACGAACGAGGGTCGCGCTAGTTCCGGACATGATCCACCACTTTCGTTAGGGGCGCGGAGGCGTGCGAACTTCCCGCCGCCGGGTCGGTCTCGGAGTGCAACTCGGTCCAGACGATGTGGCGGTGGTGACGGAACTCTTCGGTCGAGCGGACGTCGTCGACGGTGCGGTCGATGTCGACGTCCACGATCGTCTTCACACGCCCCGGCCGAGGTGTGAGGACGGCGACGCGCTGCCCCAGATAGACGGCCTCATCGATACCGTGGGTGATGAACAGGATGGTCTTGCCGGTCTCGAGCCGGATCCGTAACAGTTCGTCCTGCAGCGACTCACGAGTCTGGGCGTCGAGCGCCGCGAACGGTTCGTCCATGAGGAGCACCTCGGGGTCGAACGCGAGACTGCGAGCGATCGCGACGCGCTGCTTCATCCCGCCGGACAGCTCGTGCGGGTAGCGGTCACCGAAACCGGCCAGTCCGACGAGTTCGAGATGGTGGTCGGCGACTTCGCGCCGGGTCCGTGCGGGTAGCCCCTCGGCCTCGAGACCGAACTCGATGTTCGCGCGGGCGGTGCGCCACGGAAGGAGTGCGTACTGCTGGAAGACGATTCCCCGGTCGAGCCCGGGGCCGGTGACGGGTCTGCCGTCGAGCAGGATTCGCCCCGAGGTGGGGGCGGTGAGCCCACCGAGCAGATCGAGCAGGGTGGACTTGCCGCATCCGCTCGGGCCGACGAGGACGAGGAGTTCCCCCTCGGCGAGATCGAAGCTGACGTCGTCGAGCGCGGTGAACGTGTCGTCGCTGCCGCGCACCGGGAATCGCTTGGTGACGTGTTCGAGCCGGAGTTTGGGGTCGCTGCTCATTTCGACTCCTCCTGCAGGGGTTGTCCGTCGGGGCCGCTCGCCGGGTCGTAGGTGCCGTCGGCGTACGGGTTGTGGTCGTTGGTGTAGACGTCGGCCGGAGTGAGCGCACCGTCGTCGAGTTCGCCGTTGCGGGTGAGCCAGTCGAGCCACGTCCGGATCTCCTGGTCGGTGACCACACCGCCCGGTCCGGCGATCCCGGGACTCTTCCAGTACCCGACGAGGTCGGTGTTCTCGTTGCGTCCGCGGCCGTCGATGATCTCCTCGAACGTCGCGACGACCCGGTCGCGCGGGGTGGTCTGGGCCCACCGGATGGCACGCGCGGTTCCCCGCACGAAATCGGCCACGGCATCCTGGTTGCGCGCGATGAAATCGTTTCGGAACACGTAGGTTCCGTAGCTGAACGAGCCGAACAACGACTCGTCCGTGAACAGCGGCCGGAGGCCGCCGCGTTCGACGGCGGTCTCGCGGAAGATGCCACCGAGCGTGCCGACGTCGATCTGTCCCTCTCGCAATGCCTGTTCGGTGTTGACGGGCGGCACGACGATCAGTTCGACCCGGGCGATCTCGTCGGCGGTCAGCCCCTGCTGCGCGAGCCACTCACGCACCAGGAACTCGTGGTGGGCGCCGAGGGTGTTCATCCCGACCTTCTTGCCGATCAGGTCGCGGGCGGAGCGGATGGGACCGTCGTCGAGGACGTAGTACCCGTTGAAGGTCCGTTCGTCGGACCCGTAGGAGGCGAGCACCCCGGTGAGCGGTGACCCGCCGGCCTGCGCCTTGATCACGGCACCGTTGAACGCGGAACCGAAGTCGATCTGGCCGGTCGCGGTGTTCTGCAGCGATTGGGGGCCGTTGCCGTTGTCGCCGATCCAGTCGAGTTCGATCCTCTCGTAGTACCCGAGAGCCTCGGCGAGTTCGGGGAATCCGACCTGTCCGGCCGCGCCTTCGTAGCGAAGCACGGTGCGGCCGTCTGCGGTGACCGCGGCCTCGGAACGCGACGAGCACGCAGTGCCGACGACGACCAGGGCGAGCAGCGTTGTCACGAGGGCTACAGCGGGGGCGAGTCGTCGGCGCGAGGTCGACGGTTGTTGTGTCGATTGCGACATCGTGGGAGGTGTCCTTGTGTCGGCCCGCTCGGCGCGAGCGGTATCGTGTCGGCCCGCTCGGCGCGGGCTGCGGTTCGAGAACGTTCGGCGTTGTTCAGCGACAGTTCGGACAGCTGTGCACGACAGCCCCTTTCCGGTCGGGTCGGGAACGGTTCGATCAGGACCCGGTCAGCATCTCGGTCGGCGCGGTCGACGCCAACGGTTGCGCGCACGGTGAACGAAAGGGTGGATGCGGACCGCCACCGCGCACCGGTCGGATTCGCGCATTGAATCGATAGCTGTCAATATAGAAAGATGTCGAACCAGATCGAGGTGGGCGCCGAGCCGTGCTGCCCGCCGCTGATGCACGAGCCGCTGAGCGAACACCGGACCGGCGAGCTGGCCGCGATGTTCAAGGCTCTCGGCGACCCGGTGCGCCTGCGCTTGATGTCGCTGATCGCCTCCCACCCCGGCGGAGAGGCATGTGTCTGCGACATCTCCGGGTCGTTCGACCTGTCGCAGCCGACGATCTCCCACCACCTCAAGGTGTTGCGCACGGCCGGTCTGCTCGAGTGCGAACGCCGCGCGACATGGGTGTACTACCGGGTGATCCCGTCCGCGTTGGCGCAGCTCGCGAGGGCGCTCGCACCCGAACCGGGCGTAGTGGAGGGCTCACGGTGCAGCCCCGTCCCGGACGACTCCGCGGCGGAGGCCCACCGGTGACCGGGGCGACAGCAGCCCCCACCGTCGTGGGCGGACTGTCCGTACTCGACCGGTTCCTCCCGGTGTGGATCGGTGTCGCGATGATCGCCGGGCTCCTTCTGGGGCGCACGGTCCCGGGACTCGGCGACGCATTGTCCGCCGTCGAGATCGACGGAATCTCACTGCCGATCGCGCTCGGCCTGCTGATCATGATGTACCCGGTGCTGGCGAAGGTGCGTTACGACCGCCTCGACACCGTCGCGGGCGACCGCAGGATGCTGCTCGGTTCACTGCTGCTGAACTGGATCCTCGGCCCGGCGCTGATGTTCGCGTTGGCGTGGCTGTTCCTGCCGGATCTCCCGGAGTACCGCACGGGACTGATCATCGTCGGACTGGCGCGATGCATCGCCATGGTCATCATCTGGAACGACCTCGCCTGCGGCGACCGAGAAGCCGCCGCGGTACTGGTCGCGATCAACTCGGTGTTCCAGGTGATCATGTTCGCCGCCCTGGGCTGGTTCTACCTGTCCGTGCTGCCCGGATGGCTCGGGCTCGAGCAGACCACCCTCGATGTCTCTCCGTGGCAGATCGCGCGTTCCGTGCTGGTCTTCCTGGGCATCCCGTTGCTCGCCGGGTTCCTGACCCGCCGCATCGGAGAGAAGGCCCGGGGACGAACCTGGTACGAGGAGCGTTTTCTGCCCCGCATCGGTCCGTGGGCCCTGTACGGGCTGTTGTTCACGATCGTGATCCTGTTCGCGCTCCAGGGCGACCGGATCACCTCGAACCCCGTCGACGTCGTGCGGATCGCGCTTCCGCTGCTGGCGTACTTCGCGATCATGTGGGCCGGCGGTTATCTACTCGGTGCCGCACTGGGACTCGGCTACGCGCGCACCACCACCCTTGCGTTCACCGCGGCGGGCAACAACTTCGAGCTGGCCATCGCGGTGGCGATCGCCACCTTCGGGGCCGCCTCCGGACAGGCCCTCGCCGGGGTGGTCGGCCCACTGATCGAGGTTCCGGTGCTCGTCGGCCTGGTCTACGTCTCGCTCGCGCTGCGCGCACGGTTCACGGACCGCGAATCATCCACCGCACCGCTGTCACCGAAGGAGGTCTGACACCGTGCCCACACCGAGCGTGTTGTTCGTCTGCGTCCACAATGCCGGCCGGTCGCAGATGGCCGCCGGGTTCCTCACCGAACTGGCCGGTGACCGGATCGAGGTGCGATCCGCCGGGAGCGCACCGTCCGATCGGGTGAACCCGGTCGCGGTCGCGGTGATGGCCGAGCTCGGCATCGACATCTCCGCGCAGAACCCGAAGGTCCTCACCGCGGACGCGGTCGAGGCATCGGACGTGGTGATCACGATGGGGTGCGGCGACACGTGCCCGGTCTTCCCCGGTATCTCGTACCGGGACTGGGTGCTCGACGACCCGGCCGGGCAGGGAACCGAGAGCGTACGTCGGATCCGCGACGAGATCCGGACGAAGGTCCACGCACTGATCGTCGAGCTGATCGGCGAGAACCGGAGGTGAGTGGGTCGGGGCCACCCGCGCACGGTGGCCCCGACGCACGACCTTCAGCGAGCCGGCTCGGTGACGGCGCCACAGGAGCCGTCGGCCTCCGCGACGGACGGGCCGTCGATGTGTCGCGGGCTCGAACCGAAGGTCTCCGAATCCGCGAGGACGGTGTAGATCTCCCACTTCTCCCCGGACGGCCCGGTCACCCACACCTTGTCCTGCGTGGCGAAACAACAGGTCGTTCCGATCTCCTCGTCGGTGAAGAGTCCCTCACCGGTGAGCCGGGCGATCTCCACGTGCACGGTCTCCGAGGAACCGACCTCGACTCCGAGATGGTTGATGGTGCCACCGCTGCCGGGGTTCTCGAACAGCACCAGCTTCAGCGGTGGTTCGGTGAGCGCGAAGTTCGCGTAGCCCGACTCCAGCTTCACCGGCGGGGAGCCGAAGAGTTTCGTGTAGAACGTGACCGCCTCCTCCAGGTCGTCGACGTTGAGTGCGAGTTGTACGCGGGACATGACGCCTCCACCTCTGCGATGTATATCGAATTGCTGGCGCCCGCCAGAGTGCGCTACCCGTTCGACATAAGTCAAGAGCCTGGCTAGGGTGGTGTCATGCCGAAGACGCTCCCGACGATCGACGTCTCCGCACCCATCTGCTGCGCGCCCGTCTCGTCCGCCCCCATGACCGACGCCGCCGCCCTGGAGGTCGCACTCCGACTCAAGGCTCTCGCCGATCCGGTTCGCGTCCGACTGATGTCGATCCTGCTCACCGCCGACGACGGTGCACCGTGCACGTGCGACCTGGCGGCCGCCGTCGGACTCGCCGAATCCACCGTCAGCCACCACCTCGGTCAGCTCCGCAAGGCGGGCATGGTCGAGTCCGAGCGACGCGGCATGAACGTGCACCATCGCGCACGCGGCGCCGCACTCGAAGCACTGCGCGCGGTACTCGACCCGAACTGCTGCCGCTGAGCGACGCGTCGACCGGGACGTCCCACTGCAACGAGCACGATCAACGACCGCAACAGTCGGCATCCGCGCCGTACTCAGCGGACGCTCCATTGGAAACCGGTGCGGTGCAGCAGACGTCACCGTTCCATGCGTTCACACCCTCCCGCACGGCGATGGCCGCGATGACGAGGGCGGCGACCGGATCGGCCCAGGACCAGCCGAACAGACCGTTGAGCAGCAGGCCGATCAGCAACACCGCGGACAGGTAGGTGCACAGCAGGGTCTGCTTGGAATCGGCAACCGCGGAGAGTGAGCCGAGTTCACGACCGGCGCGGCGCTGCGCCCACGACAACACGGGCATGATCATCAGACTGACCGCAGCGAGCACCATCCCGATGCGCGAGTGCCCGGCCTCGCCGAGACCGAACAGGGCACGGATCGCGTCGACCGTCACGTACCCGGCCAGCGCGAGGAACGACAGCGCGATGATCCGCAGCGCGACCTTCTCCCGCCTCTCCGGGTCCGCACCCGCGAACTGCCACGCCACCGCCGCGGCGGACGACACCTCGATCACCGAATCGAGACCGAAACCGATGAGCGCGGTGGACGACACCCGCGCTCCCTCGCCGATCGCGACGACCGCTTCGATGATGTTGTACGCGATCGTCGCGGTGACGAACCACCGGATCCTGCGTGCCAGCACTCGCCTCCGGTCGCCGGACGGCACAGATCTGCCCGTCGGCGTTCCGAGACGGGAAGGCATCAGCAGCATCCCCTGTCGTCGGCGTCCGGACAGAAGCTCGGGTCCACGGCCAGCACGAGTCCGACCAGATCGTCGAGCGCCCGCCCGATGCGCGGGTCGGCCAACTCGTACCGGCTGCGCCGACCTTCCGGAACGACCACAACCAGCCCGCAACCGCGAAGGCAGGAAAGATGATTCGACAGCACCTGCCGAGAGACCCCGATCCGGTCGGCCAACTCGGACGGGTACGCCGGACCCGCCCGAAGGTTCAGCAGGACCTGCGTCCTCGTCGTATCCGACAGGGCATATCCGAAGCGGGTGAGCGCGTCCCGATGCAGCACCGATTCCACGCCCCAACAGTACATGAAACCCTGAATTCAGAAAACCCTGAACAGTCTTGCCCGTCCGGACGGACATGTCGTCGAGCACGGGGCGATCACCGCACCCGGTACCGCCTGCCGACATCGTCGAGGTGCACCCTCAACGCATCGAGGATCGGCCGCTGCCCCCTGACGAGTCGGGGTGTGGCCTCCGGAACGGTCCGCCACCGTGCGTCGTCCACCTCCGGGAACCGTCGGATCCGCCCCGAACGCGGCGGCCAGCGCGACATCCCGCGGGTCCTCACCATCGACGTATTCGCCCTTCGGAATCGACCAGGCCGCCTCGACCTTGTTCCGCCAGTACGGCCCGCCCGGATGCACCAACCACACCGACAGCAGGCCTGCGTCGTCGATCCGGTACAGCAGCAGACCCGCACTCGTGACCGTCACGGCTCCCCCACCGGTTGTCCCCTGTTCATTTCCGGCCTCCCGGATGCGCGATGTGTCGCGGCGCGTACACCGGCAGTGTGCGAGCATCGAGGGCATGCGCGCAGCCGAACCGGCGGTCTCGTTCGAGGAACACCGTGGGCATCTGATGTCCGTGGCCTACCGCCTGACGGGCAGCGTCGCCGACTCCGAGGATGCCGTGCAGGAGGCGTGGCTGCGACTCGACGGTGCCGATACCGACAGCATCGAGGACCTGCGCGCCTGGCTGACCACCGTCGTCGGGCGGCTGTGTCTCGACAGGCTGCGTTCGGCGGCGGTCCGGCGAGAGACGTACACCGGCCAGTGGTTGCCCGAACCGATCGTCACCCCGCTCACGGGCACCACCCCACCCGACCCCCTCGACGAGGTGATTCGGGGCGACGACAATCGGCTGGCCGCACTCGTCATCCTCGACACCCTCACCCCGTCGCAGCGCATCGCGTTCGTGCTGCACGACGGATTCGGAGTGCCGTTCGACGAGATCGCGCGGATCCTCGACATCGCGGCACCTGCGGCCCGGCAACTCGCGTCGCGGGGGCGGCGGGCCGTCGCCGACGCGCCGCCCCCGGTGCCGGCGGAAGAACACGAACGGGCGGCACAGCAACTCGTCGCCGCGCTCGCCACCGGCGACATCGATACCGTCCTGGCGGCGCTGACACCGGATGCCCGGGCCATCGGCGACGCCGGGGGCACCACCCGCACCGCACTCAACGTCATCGTCGGCGCCGACCGGTCCGCCCGGTTCTTCCTCGGGCTGGTGCGGATGTACGGCCCCGAATCGCTGCTGGCCTTCCGACCGGTGCTCGTCAACGGCAGGCTCGGCTTCGTCCACCCGGGTTCTCCCGGAGACGACACCCACCCCGGATTCCCGCCGCGTGTCCTCGCCGTCACCGTCCGCGACGGACGGGTGTGTGCCGCCTACGACATCGCGAACCCGGAGAAGTTCGCGGGCCTGCGCATCGCGGCACACTCCGAGGCCGAAACCCCGACACCGGAGGTCGAGAAGTGACCATGGACCAACGCATCAGCTTCATCACGCTCGCCGTCGCCGACGTGGACCGCTCCCGCCGGTTCTACCTCGACGGGCTCGGTTGGACGTCCACGGTCGACGTGCCCGGCGAGGTCCTGATGATCCGCGTCGGCGAGCACGTGATGTTGTCCCTGTGGGACCGCGCGCAATTCGAGGAGGAGGTCGGGGTGGACCTCACACCCGACGCTCCTCCCCCGATCGCCCTCGCCCACAACGTCGCGACCCGCGAGGAGGTCGACACCGTCCTCGCCACCGCGCGCAGCGCCGGCGCGGATCCCGTCGGGGAGGGCGTCGAACGTTCGTGGGGTGGCTACACCGGCTACTTCGCCGATCCGGACGGCTTCCGCTGGGAAGTCGCGTTCAACCCCGGTGTGATCGCCGAGATCGTGCTGCCCTGAACCGCATCCCCGCCACCGCTGTCGGTGCTCTCCCACGGCACCCGGCACGCGTCGGTGCTGAAACCCTGGTCGTGGATGCCGAGCGCCGAGTTCATCCGGGCACGCATGTTCTCGAGCCCGATCTGGTAGGTCAGCTCCACCACCCCCGCCGGCCCGAAGCGACGCTCGAGATCGGCGACCTGCTCGTCGGTCACCGCGTTCGCGACGTCCCCGGTCATCGCGTCGGCGTATGCGATCGCTGCCTTCTCGTCGTCGCTGTACAGGTCGGACGTGGCGTATTCGGCGATGTGCTCGAGCCGTTCGGTGTCGAGACCGTCGAGACGCTGGAGCATCGTCCCGAAGTCGACGCACCACGAGCATCCGATCGTCCACGCCACCCGGTACACGGCGATCTCCCGCACGTTCTTCGGCAGTGTCTTCGAGGTGCGCTCGGCGAGCATCTCGTGCAGGCCGCTCGCCCGCAGCAGGCCCGGGTGATGCGCGCTCACCGCGAACGGCTCGGGCACCTCGCCGAACATGCGCCCCGCGATCCTGTAGGCGATCTTCGTGAACAGTCCGGCCTGCTCCGGGCGCACCGGCGCGATCCTGGTCATGACGTCCTCCCTCGTCCGTGATTCCCGACTCGTATTTCCGAGTCTCCATCATGTGGACGAGACAGACCCCGCAGATGTGACGTGGCGGCCAACACACCACTCGGCCCGGCGGCTACGCTGCAGAAATGGTCGATTCGTCGTCTTCGGGCCCCAGCCGCACCGTCGCGCGGCTGCGACCGTTCACATCCACGATCTTCGCCGAGATGACGGCGCTCGCGGTGCGACACGACGCGATCAACCTGGGGCAGGGCTTTCCCGACGTCGACGGACCACCGGCCATGCTCGAGGCTGCCCGCGGCGCCATCGCCGACGGACTCAACCAGTATCCGCCGGGCCCCGGAACACCGGAGTTGCGTGCGGCGATCGCCGCGGACCGCGCCGAACGCTACGGAGTGCGATACGACCCGGACACCGAGGTTCTCGTCACCGTCGGCGCGACCGAGGCGATCAGCGCAGCCCTGCTCGGTCTCGTCGAACCCGGCGACGAGGTGTTGCTCACCGAGCCCTACTACGACTCGTACGCCGCTGCGGTGGCGCTGGCCGGGGCGTCCCGCCGCGCCGTGCCGCTCGCCCGACGGGGCAGCGGATTCGTTCCGGACGTCGCTGCCCTGCGTGCCGCCGTCACCGATCGCACCCGCATGATCGTGGTCAACACCCCGCACAACCCGACCGGCACCGTGTACGAGCCGGACGCACTCGAGGCACTCGCCCGCCTCGCCTGCGACCACGACCTGCTCGTGTTGTCCGACGAGGTGTACGAGCACCTCGTCTACGACCGGCGCCGCCACGTGCCGCTCGCCTCCCTGCCGGGCATGGCCGAACGCACCGTCACCGTCTCGAGTGCCGCGAAGACCTTCAACGTCACCGGCTGGAAGATCGGGTGGGCGCTCGGCCCCCGCGAACTCGTCGACGGGGTACGCGCCGCGAAACAGTTCCTGACCTTCGTCGGCGGCGGTCCGTTCCAACCCGCCGTCGCGTACGCGCTGCGGCACGAGCAGTCGTGGATATCGACGATGCGGGCCGACCTGCAACGCCGACGGACCGCGCTGTCCCGGGCGCTCACCGAAACCGGGTTCGACGTTCTCGATTCTGCGGGAACGTACTTCGTCTGCGCCGACATCCGACCCCTCGGATTCGACGACGGGGTCGACTTCTGCCGGTCGCTCCCCGAACGGATCGGCGTCGCCGCCGTCCCGGTGAGCGTCTTCGCCGATGATGCCGCGTCGTGGAACCACCTGGTGCGCTTCGCGTTCTGCAAACGTGACGATGTCCTGGCCGAAGCGGTGCGTCGGTTGCGCACCCTGGCGCCCGCCGATCGCCGGGAGACACCGTAACCGATGTCGTCGCCCACGATCCCCTCCGACTTCGTCGGTCGTGCAGTCCATCTCGCAGCGAACGAAGGTATCGATCTCACCCCGGCCCTCGACGCGGGCCGGATCAGCCGCGCGGTGCTGAGCCATCCGCACGCGCGACTCACACCGGAACAGGTCAGCGCGTTCACCAGAAAGGTCTGGCAGATCACCGACGACGAGATGTTCGGTCTCGGTGACGGTCCGGTGCCGCGCGGATCGTTCCGCATCATGTGTCTGACGCTGGTCCACTGCCGCGACCTCGCCCACGTGTTGGAACGGATGGTCGATGTCAACCGCGTGTTGATATCCCTGCCGCCACTGAGCCTGACACCCGGTGAGGACACCACGTTCCTGGACATCGTGCTGCCCGGCGAGGTCACCGAGAAGACCCGGGTGACGATCGATTTCCTGCTGATGCTGCTGCATCGGTTCGCCGCGTGGCTCGTCGGAGGTCGGGTGCCGCTCGTGTCGGTGCTGTTGCCGTACGCCGCACCCGATCCGGTACTCGCCCGCAGTTACGACGCGATCTTCGGAGTGCCGGTGACGTTCGGGGCGGGTCGGGCCGCCCTCGAGATCGACGGCTCCGCGCTGTCGGCGCCCGTCGTCCGGACCGAGGAGACGCTCGAGGAGTATCTCCGTGAGTCACCGAATCTCATGCTGTCGGAACGTGAATACGATTCGACGGTGTCCGCGCAGGTGCGTAGCATCTTCGAGGCCGGGGTCAAGGGGCGGACGGCGACGGCGGACGAGATCGCCGCGACGCTCGCGGTGAGTCCACCGCATCTGCGTCGACTGTTGCGACAGGAAGGCACGTCCCTCGGCCAGTTGAGGGAACAGGTGCTGCTCGACCTCGCCGTGGCGGGCCTGCGACGCGGCCAACCCGTCGACGACCTGTCCGCCCGCCTCGGATTCTCGGAGCCGAGTGCGTTCCGGCGCGCGTTCAAACGCTGGACGGGTAAGACGCCCAGTTCGTTTCGCGTCCGGAGCTGAGTCGAGGAACTGCCCGGAAGGCGCTCCCGCTACCCCACACAGAACTCGTTGCCCTCGGGGTCGGCCATCGTGATCCACTCGAACGGGCCCTGCCGGCCACGGTGGAGCACCGCGGCGCCCGCCGCCTCCAGTCGCGCCACGACGGCCTCGCTGTCGTCGCCGGCCCGGATGTCCAGATGCATCCGGTTCTTCACCGTCTTACCCTCGGGGACCCGCTGGAACAGCACGCGAGGCCGCGCCGGATTGTCGGGGTCGGAGATCGCCGCCCCCACCCGCCACACGAGCCTGCCTTCGAAGACCTCGGTGTCGTCCTCACGGGCATGACCTGCGGCGACGAGACCGCGGATGAAGTCCTCGTCGCTGGGCTCCACCCGCCACCCGAGTGCCTCCGCCCACCATTTCGCCTGGGTGTGTGGGCTGCCGGAATCGATCGTCACCTGAAATTCGTATCCCATGCGAAGACAGTACCGAGGGCCACCGACAGTGTGCTGCCGTCGCACCGACAATGTTCCGGTGTCGTCACCGACGGCGTTTCCGCTGTCGTCGTGGGTTCGGGAACCGCGGCACGGGACACCTCGGCACGGGGCACCGCAGCACGACGAACTGCGACGACGCGCGCGACACCGCCGACCGGCCGGGTTGCATCCCGCGCTCGGTAGTGGGACGGTCGGGATCGGACCGTCATCGATCAACGAGAGGGTGATTCAACCGTATGCGCACGGTCGTCAAGGACGAATATCCGACCCGTGGCCGAACGAACTGGGAATCCGTCGAGCGGAAGGACCCCGTCGTGTGGGGATCCGCGAACGACGGGCCATTGGATTCCGCGGCGATCGCCGATTACGATATGCGCGGATTCCACACTGCGGAAGCGCTTCTCGCAGCCAATGACGTCGGAAATCTGCTGGAGGAAACGTCACGACTCGGTCGTGAGCTCGGTGACGACGAGAAGGTCGTCCGTGAGCGCGGGAGCGGCGATGTCCGCTCCGTGTTCGACGTTCATCGCCTCAGCCCGCTGGTGGATTCGATCATCCGACGCCCCGGGATCGTCGGGATCGCCAGGCAGATACTGGGATCCGACGTGTACGTCCATCAGTCACGGCTGAACGTGAAGCCGGGTTTCCGCGGCGGACCGTTCTACTGGCACTCGGATTTCGAGACGTGGCACGCCGAGGACGGGATGCCCGCGCCACGGGCACTGAGCATTTCGATCGCGCTCACCGAGAACTACGGGTACAACGGTGGTTTGATGATCATGCCCGGCTCGCACCGCACGTACGTGTCGTGCGCCGGGGAGACCCCCGACGACTACTACCGTGAGTCACTGGTGACGCACGTTCCGCCGACGGGGTCGCCGGACGAGGACACCCTCACCCGCATGGCCGCCGAGTTCGGGATCACCACCTTCCTCGGATCCGCCGGTTCCGCCACGGTTTTCGACTCGAACTGCATGCACGGCTCGAACGGGAACATCACCCCGTTCCCGCGCTCGAACCTGTTCGTGGTCTTCAACAGCGTCGAGAACCTCCCGGTCGAACCGTTCGCGGCGGGTAATCCGCGACCGGATTACCTGGGCAGCAGGGATTTCACTCCCCTGCTCTGATCCGCGAGGCACCGTCGGTCGACCGCGGTGTCAGCGACGCCGCCACCGCGTCGGGGTCGTCCACCTGCAACGACAGGCGCGACACCGTCGCGGTGGGGCGCCGGTGCGCGAGAAACCGTGGAACCCGGACCTCGACGGGTTCGGTGAGGACGAGGTCCACGCACGTCCCGTCCGGCCCCGGCAGGTACAGGGCCTCGCCGTCGACGGTGACGTCGGTGTGCTCCCACCGCCGCCGCGCGACACACCTGCGCACGGCGGCGCGCTCGAGTTCGACGATCACCTGGTGACCTGACCGCACGATCAACCGGTCGGCGGCGAGCAGGTGCGGATGCGTGATGCGGCCGGTGAGGACACCGGCGATCTGGACGAGCCCCCACAGCGACAGCAACAGCAACACGGTGCGAACGGGAGGCCACGGCACCAGCACGTGCACGACGACCGTCTCGGCGACGGCGGCGACGAGGAAGGCCACCGGTACGGCCATCGTGCCCTTCGTGTAGCCGATCGGTTCGACACCGGACGACACCCCGTCGTACCGACGGCGCAACCACAACCACAACGAACGGTATCCGCGCAGTTCGAAGCGGATGAGTTCGGCCGGGGTCGGTCCGGCGACGTCGTCGAGGACTTCGCTCCACGTGCGCCCCCGCCGGCGGGCGGCTCGGACCCTCACGACCGTGATCGTCGTCAGGATCGCCGCGAGCGGCAGTTCGACGGCGAGCCACAGCGTGAACGCGGTCGTCGGCGACACGATCCCGGCCGCGGCGAGGACGGCGTTGACGACCGCGGCCGCGACGGTGATCGCCAGGGCCGCCGCGTGGAGGCGGCGTGCAGCGGGATCGGTCATCGGTGTTCCTCCGGTCCGGCGGCGAGGTGTTCGATCAGGTGGACGGCCACCGCCCGCTGCGCGGGATCGGGGAGCATCTCGACGAGGAGGGGTTCGCCCCGTGCCACGGCGTCGGCGGCCTGTGCGGCCCAATCGGCGAAGAGTGTGTCGGCGGTGTCCAGCAGCGGAGCCACGAACCGGACGAGCCCGTCGGCGACGGCGTCGATCTCCGATCGCGCGGTGGCCGGATCCCGCCCGGCGAGCGCCCCGAACCGCCGGTAGAGCGCGACGACGGCGTGCCGCTGCACGGGGTCGGTGACGATCGCGCTCGCCGCGTCCAGATAGGTCTGCGGCGTGCGTCCCGAGAGCGCGAGGATCTCCCAGCTGTCGCGTTCACGCACGAACAGCGCGCGGGTGTCCGGATCGTTCTCGCCTTCGACGAGCTCGTCGAAGGCCGCCGCGAGCGATTCGGGCAGTGGCGAGATCGCTCCGCCCCGCCGATGCCCGTCGAGCATCGCGCCGAGCGCGCGCCGCTTGCCGGCGAGAGCGGTCAGCTGTGCGTCGACGTCGGCGAGGAGAGCTTCGAGATCGGCGGTGAGATCTGTCCGGGCGTCGCCGTCGGTGGCGGATCCGAGCATCGTCGGTATCGAGGCGAGCGGCACCCCTGAACCGGCCAGCCAGCGGATACGCATCAGACGCACGAGATCCTCCAACGCGTACACGCGATACCCGTTGGAGGACCTCGGTGGCTCGGGGAGCAGCCCGAGCCGGTGGTAGTGCCGGATGGCGCGGACGGTCGTGCCGGCAGCCTCGGCCAGTTCACCGATCTTCACGATTCCAGGATCAACCCTGACGCTACGTCCGGGTCAAGCATCATGAGCGGCGGGTGCGCACGGCCTCCGCCAGACGATCGAGCTGCGCGGCCGTCGTCGCCCAGTCGATGCAGGCATCGGTGATGGACCTGCCGTAGTCGAGCTTGTCGGCCTCACCGAGTGTGAGGTCCTGACGACCCGCCTCGATGAAGCTCTCGAGCATGAGCCCGACGATGCCCTTCTCGCCCGCCTCGAGGCGCTCCGCGATGTCGGTGACGACGTCGACCTGCTTCTCGTGGTCCTTGCGGCTGTTGCCGTGGCTCGCGTCGATGACGACACGCTCCGGCAGCCCACCCTTGCGCAGTCGCGCCATCGTGTCGGCGACGGTCGCGGCGTCGTAGTTCGGTCCGGCGCTGCCGCCGCGCAGGATGACGTGGCAATCCGGGTTGCCGGCGGTCTCGATCAGCGCCGTGTTGCCCTCGAGGTCGGTTCCGGGGAAGACGTGGCTCGCCCCGGCGGCGCGGGTGCCGTCCACCGCGACCTGCACGTCTCCTTCGGTGGAGTTCTTGATCCCCACCGGCATCGACAGCGCGCTGCACAGCTGGCGATGCACCTGGCTCGCCGCGGTGCGCGCACCGATCGCGCCGTAGGTGACGAGGTCGGCGTAGTACTGCGGGAGGATCGGATCGAGGAACTCGCACCCCACCGGAAGGCCGAGGCTCGAGACGTCGAGCAGCAGTTTCCGTCCGATGCGCAGACCGGTGTTGATGTCGTAGGTGCCGTCGAGGTGCGGATCGTTGAGCAGACCCTTCCAACCGAGAGTGGTGCGCGGCTTCTCGAAGTACACGCGCATCACGACGTGCAGGTCGTCGCGCAGTTCTTCGGCCTTCGCGGCGAGACGGCGCGCGTAGTCGATGGCGGCGACGGGATCGTGCACGGAGCACGGGCCGACGACCACGACGAGGCGGTCGTCGGTGCCGTTCAGGATGTCGACGGTCGCGGCGCGCCCCGAGCGGACGGTCGCCGCGGTGACCTCGTCGGGAGCGTACTCGGCGCGGATCTGCGACGGCGCGGCCAACGGACTGATCCGAACGGTGCGTTGCTCGTCGAGGTCGCTGGTGGAGATCTCGGTGGAAACGGTGCTCATGGGTTGCGTTCCTGTTCTCGGTGGTGGGAGACCGACCCGGAAGAACCCTCGAAAGCGCCCGCGAGCCGGTCGGAATCCGGCTCGTGGGTGGAAGAAGTCAGCGCTCGGTTACGCCGACCGACCCACCCCGGGCCGGCCTGCTAAACCAGAAATATGCGCGCTGCATGTCGGCCACGATAACAGAGCCGTGCCGGTCGCGCCCGCCCCGCCCCCCGGAGCGAGTGGTACACCCGCTCGATTCAGTCGATCGGGTGTACCACTCGCTCGGAAGGGGACGGCCTCACCTCGCCTCGCCTCGCCTCGGGACGGGACGGGACGGGACGGGACGGGACGGGACGGGACGGTCCGTTCTTCCAGGTCGCGACGCTGCGGTGGATCGAGTCGGAAGAGATTTCACGAAACACTTGCGCATTAGGTTTGCCTAACCTAGATTTCTGGTCAGGCCTACTGCGGATCGCGCGGAGAGCTGAGGGCTGCAGCAACTCCCGGTCCCTGCCTCCGGCGGGCCTCTCGTTTCGACGAGGGGCCCGCCGGCTCGTCCCGCTGTGTCACGCCCTACCGGACGATCAGGTCACCGTCCTCGACCTCGACGGACACCGCACCACCCTCGACCAGCAGGTCGTCGAGCAGCAGATCGGCGATGCGGTCGTCGACCTCACGCTGGATCGCTCGGCGCAACGGGCGGGCGCCGAACTCGGGCTGACGCCCGCGGTCGGCAAGCCAGTCGACGGCGGCAGCATCGATGTCGAAACCGATGTTCTTCTCCTGCAGACGTTTCCGAGTGTCCGCGAGGAGCAGATCGGTGATGTGCCGCAGTTGCTCGTCGTCGAGCTTGCGGAACAGCACGATCTCGTCGATCCGGTTGAGGAACTCCGGACGCATGGTCTCGCGCAGCCGCGCCATCACGCGATCACGCAGCGGCTTCTCCGCGGCTTCGGCATCGCCGGTGGTGAATCCGAGGGCCCCACCCTTGCTCGAGATGATGTCGGAGCCCAGGTTGCTGGTCATGATCACCACGGTGTTACCGAAGTCGACCGTGCGTCCCTGCCCGTCGGTCAGTCGACCGTCGTCGAGGACCTGCAGCAACGTGTTGAACACGTCCGGGTGCGCCTTCTCGATCTCGTCGAGCAACACCACCGAGTACGGATTGCGCCGCACCTGCTCGGTGAGCTGACCGGCCTCGCCGTATCCGACGTAGCCCGGAGGAGCACCGACGAGACGGCTGACGGTGTGGCGCTCACCGAACTCGCTCATGTCCAACCGCAGCATCTTCTTCTCGTCACCGAACAGCACTTCGGCAAGCGCCTTGGCCAGTTCGGTCTTGCCGACACCGGTGGGCCCGAGGAACAGGAAGCTGCCGACCGGACGGTGCGGGTCGCTCATGCCGGAGCGGCTACGCCGCACCGCACGTGCCACCGCCCGGACCGCGTCGTCCTGCCCGATGACGCGGTTGTGCAGTTCGTCCTCGAGAGTGCGCAGTCGATCCTTCTCGGCGCTCGTCATCCGGGTGACGGGAATGCCCGTCGCGCGAGAGACGATCTCGGCGATCACGTCGGTGTCGACCACCGGCGTGTCGGCGTCCGTCGGGGCACCCGCCTCGATGCTGTTCTGCACCCGGGTGATCTCGTCACGCAGACGCGACGCCTCCTCGTAGCGTTCCGCGGCGACCGCGGCATCCTTGTCCGCCTCGAGCACGGCCAACTGCTCTCGCAGCTGCTCGGTGTCCACCCGCGGGTTGCGCAGCTGCAACCGGGCACCGGCCTGGTCGATCAGATCGATCGCCTTGTCGGGCAGGTGCCGATCGGGCAGATACCGCACCGACAGGTCGACGGCGGCGTCGAGCGCGTCGTCGGTGTACCGGACACCGTGGAACTCGGCGTACCGGTCGCGGAGACCGTGCAGGATCGCGAGGGCGTCCACACGTGCGGGTTCACCCACCGTGACCGGCTGGAATCGTCGCTCGAGCGCCGGGTCCTTCTCGATGTGCTTGCGGTACTCGTCGAGGGTGGTCGCGCCCACGACGTGCAGCTCACCTCGGGCCAGCTTCGGCTTGAGGATGTTGCCGGCGTCCATCGCGCCCTCGCTGCCACCGCCGCCTGCCCCGACGACCGTGTGCAGTTCGTCGATGAACACGATCAGCCCACCGTCCTGCGCCGCGATCTCGTCGAGCGCCGACGTCAATCGTTCCTCGAAGTCACCGCGGTAGCGGGTACCCGCGACCATCGCGGTGAGATCGAGTTGCACGACACGCTTGTCCTGCAACTTCGCGGGCACGTCGCCGTCGACGATCCGCTGGGCGAGGCCCTCGACGATCGCCGTCTTGCCGACACCGGCCTCGCCGATGAGCACCGGATTGTTCTTGGTTCGCCGGGCGAGGATCTCGACGGTCTGTTCGATCTCGTCGGCGCGGCCGATGACGGGGTCGATTCCACCACCCCGAGCGCGGTCGGTCAGGTCCACACCGTATTTGTCGAGTGTGGGAGTCTGCGATTCCACCGTCGCTTCCTCGGCCGGACCCGGCTGGAGCGCCGCCTGCAGCGACTGCGGTGTCACGCCCAGCGACGCGAGGAGACGACCGGCCGACCGCGTGCGATCGGCCGCGAGGGCGAAGAACAGGTGTTCGGGATCGATGTAGGTGGAGCCCAGTGCACGCGCGAGTTGATGCGCTTCGAGCAGTGCGGTGCGGACCGCGCCGCTCAGTGCGGGCGTCGCGGACCCCGCGTCGGGGTTGCTCTGCGGCAGCCGTTCGTCGACCGCGCCGATCACGGCGGCGGGATCGGCTCCGGAACGGGTCATCACCGTCCGGGCCGGGTCCTGCTCCGCCATCGCACGGAGGACGTGCAGTACATCGAGGTCCGCGTCGCCACGCTCGGTGGCGTAGCGCGCGGCGGTCGCCATGAGTTCCTGGGTGCCGCGGCTCATGAAGCGCGTGATGTCGATGCGGCCGGGGCCACCAGGCCCGAAGAATGCCGGCATTCCGTAGCCTTTCTCTGCGACTTGAGTCTGTTCAACTCAACTAACGTGCCCGATCCGCCATCAATTCCCCCTTACGAGTGATCTACATCACCGATCGTCATCGTTCGCATCGCGGCGCCGACACGACGTCGCCGGTGACGGGAGTGGACCCGCCACCCGGCCCACGTACCGTGGAGGCGTGTACATGCAGGACGTGCCGCATCTCGACGAGTTCGCGGCGGGGCTCGGATTCTCCCTCGACGAATTCCAGGTCCGGGCCTGCCGGGCACTCGAAGCCGGGCGCGACGTCCTCGTCTGCGCGCCCACCGGCGCGGGTAAGACCGTGGTCGGCGAATTCGCGGCACACCTCGCGCTGGCCCGCGACGGCACCCTCTTCTACACCACGCCGCTCAAGGCCCTGAGCAACCAGAAACACGGCGAGCTGGCGAGGCGGTTCGGCGACGACCGGGTCGGATTGCTCACCGGCGACATCTCGCTGCTGCCCGACGCGCCGATCGTCGTGATGACCACCGAGGTGTTGCGCAGCATGCTGCACGGGGACTCTCCGCTGCTCGTCGGACTCCGGTACGTCGTGATGGACGAGGTGCACTACCTCGCCGACCGTGAACGCGGCGCCGTCTGGGAGGAATCCATCCTGCATCTGCCCGCCGAGGTGCGACTGGTCAGCCTCTCCGCGACCGTGAGCAACGCGGAATCCTTCGGCGAATGGCTCAGCCGGGTGCGCGGTACGACCGACGTCGTCGTCGACGAACAACGCCCTGTTCCCCTCACCCAGCACATGCTCGCCGGCGGTCGACTGTTCGACCTGCTCTCCCCCGGAAGCACCTCCGTCGACGCCACCCTCGAGCGGTACATCGCACACCGGCAGCTGGTCGAGGCCGCGCCGCAACCGGGTCGACGCCGCCGACGCACCCGACACCGCGACAGCGGCCGGATCGATGTCGCCGAGGTCGTCACGCGACTCGAGGCCGAACGGTTGCTCCCCGCCGTCTGGTTCCGCTTCAGCCGCGCCGGTTGCGACGCGGCCGTCTCCGAATGTCTCTCCACCCCACTGCGTCTGACGGAGGCCGCGGACGCCGCACGCATCCGGGCGGTCGCGGAGAGACACACCGCGACGATGCCCCCGGCCGACCTCGACGCACTCGGCTTCCCCGACTGGCTCGACGGCCTCGAACGAGGATTCGCCGCGCACCACGCGGGCCTCGTACCGACCTTCCGGCACGTCGTGGAGGAGCTGTTCGCGGCGGGTCTCGTCCGCGTGGTGTTCGCGACGGAGACCCTCGCGGTCGGCGTCAACATGCCGGCGCGCACCGTCGTCCTCGAACGACTCGTCAAACACACCGCGACCGGGCCGACCCACCTCACCGCCGGTGAGTACACACAGCTCACGGGCAGGGCGGGACGCCGAGGCATCGACGACGAAGGGCACGTCGTGGTCGTGTGGAGCCGCGACGTCGCACCCGCCACCGTCGCGGGCCTCGCCTCCACCCGCACCTATCCGCTGCACAGTTCGCTGTCGGTCGGCTACAACACCACCGTCAATCTCGTCGCGCGGCACGGGCACGACGGTGCCCGCGCACTGCTGGGTCGGTCGTTCGCGCAGTTCGAGGCGGAGAGGTCCGTTGCCGCTCTCGCCGATGCGGTGCGCACCAACACCGCGGTGCTCGCCGAACTCGATGCCGAACTGGCGGATGTCGCCGGGTTCGGCGAATACCGCGAACTGAGTGACCGACTCGCGATCGCCCGACGCTCCGGCACCGCCGACACCGCCGCGGCACTCGCCCGGGCGCTCCGCTCCCACCCCGGTCATCGGCACCGCGACCGCGACGTCCTGCTCTCCGTCGCCGCGCGCCGCGCCGCGGTCGCCGCCGACACCGAGCGCATGCGGGCGCAGGTACACGCGGCCACGGCGGGCCTCACCGCGCGGTTCGACCGTGTCCTGGACCTGCTCGACGAACGCGGGTATGTGTTCGCCGATCCGGCGCGCGGATCGATCCACATCACCGACGACGGGCAGCGATTGCGTCGGATCTACTGCAGCAGCGATCTTCTCGTGGCCGAGTGTCTTCGCACCGGGGCCTGGTCGGGCCTCGATCCCGCCGAACTCGCGGCGGTTGCCTCGACCGTTCTCGGCGAGGGTCGTCGTCACACTGCGACGACGGCGGGGCGTGTCTCCCCTGCGCTCACGGCGGCGCTGGACGCGACACGGCGGTGTTGGCGCGACCTCGTCGTCGCGGAGGAACGCCACGACCTGCCGATCACCGCGGAGCCGGACCCGACGTGGGTCACCCCGATCCACCGGTGGGCGCGCGGCGACGGACTGGCCGCAGCTCTCCACGCTGCGGGCACCGTGGCGTCCACTCCGGGAGATCTGGTGCGACGGTGTCTGCGCACCCTCGATCTCCTCGACGGGACCGGGTTGTGCCGCCGCGATGCGTTGCCCACCGTCGGACCCGAGTTCCTGTGAACCCGTTTGCGCGCGTCGCGGCGCCACCGGTACGTTCGTGGACATGTCCTACCCGTTCACCTGTGCCCCCGGGCGTCTGGAGGTTGCCGACGGCTCTGCCGCCGGTAGCAGATGACCCGGCTCCGCACCGGTCGCGTCACCACCCTGTCGAGGGTCGTGTGCGCCCGGGGCACGGTCACACCATGTGAACTCTCTCCCGGTCGCGCTGCACTGTGCGCCGGGCACGGACATGATCGGACATTCCACCATGCAACCCGTCTCCGAGAAGACCCTGCGCGCCTGCTTCGCCAACGCCTCCCGCAAGGAGGTGTCCGTTCTCACCCTCCCACCGGCGTTCGACGGCCTCGACTGGGACCGGCTCGACTTCCTGGGCTGGCGCGACCCGAAGTTCAAGGGCCGCGCGTACGTCGTGGTTCCGACGCTCGAGGGCGACCCGGTGGGGTTGATCCTGCGGCGGGCGGACGCGACACCGCGCCGTCGGGCGCAGTGCTCGTGGTGCAACGACGTGACGCTGCCGAACCCGGTGGTGTTCTACAGCACCAGGAAGGTGGGGGCGGCGGGACGCAACGGCGCGACCGTCGGCCTGCTGCTCTGCGAGGACTTCGAGTGTTCGCGCAACGTACGTAGGCTCGACCCGCTTCCGTATCCCGGTTTCGATCGGGAAGCGCTGCGCGACGAACGAATCGACGCCCTGCGGCTGCGCACCGCGGGTTTCGTCGGGAACCTGTTGGCTGCCGCGACCTGATCTCACCGCGAGTGTGCAGTTGCCGATGCGTATCCCCGAAGAACACTGCGGTAACTGCACACTCGCGGGACTACGCACCCGACGCACCCGAGAGCAGCACTCCGGCAAGGGCGATCGAGGCCACCCACACGGTGGCGAAGGACGCGAGCACGAACGGTTTGGCACCGACCCGGGTGAGTGCGGCGAACCGCACCCCGGTGCCCAGCGCGAACATCGCCGCGGTGAGCAGGGCGGTCTGCACCTCGGTGGTGACCGCCAGGACGGGGTCGGGGATCACCCCGGTGGACCGGACCGCCACCAGCACCGTGAACGCGACGACGAACAGGGGCACGACGGGCGGACGGCGGGTATCCGCCGCGGGTTCGGTGATCCGGCGGTGCACACCGAGGATCGCGATGACGGGGGCGAGCATCACCACGCGGGCGAGTTTCGCGACCACGGCGACGGCGAGTGCTCCGCCACCGATCACTCCTCCGGCCGCGACCACCTGCCCCACCTCGTGGACGGAGGCGCCGGCCCACAGTCCCGCGTCGACATCCGACATACCCAGGGCACCCGCGAGCAGTGGGACCGCGGGGATCATGAGGGTTCCGAACACGACGACGAGGGCCACCGAGGTGAGCACGTCGTCCTCGTCGGCGTCGACCACGCCGTTCACGGCAGCCACCGCCGCGGCACCGCAGATGGAGAATCCGCACGCGATGAGCACGCGTTGGGACCACGACAGCCCGAGTCGTGCGCCGACCAGGAGGCTGCCGCCGATGCCGAGACCGACGACGGCAACCACCGTGGCGATCATCGGCCCGCCGAGTCCGAGCACGTCACCGATCAGCAATTGCAGGCCGAGCAGCGCGATACCGACCCGCAGGACGCGCCGCGCGGAGAAGTCCAGGCCCGGACGCCACCGGCCGGGAAGGTCCGCGACGTTGGCTGCCACGGCACCGACGACGATCGCGACGAGCAGCGGACTGACCGCCGGAACGAGGCGGTGCACCGCGAGCGACACGCCTGTCGCGACCGCGCACACGGCGAGACCCGGCACGACCCCTGCCGGTGCGGTGGCGAGGGGTCGTGCCGGGGTCCCGGGAGCCGGGTGGGTGGTGTGTCGCATGGTGCAAGCGTCCACCGGAACCACTCCGGCCGGTAGCCGCCGTTCGAACATCAGATCATATCGAAACGATATGCATCCGAGTCATCTCATACGTGTTGCGCATGAGATGGGGACTCGAGGACGCGTCCGTCCCGCACCTGCACGACCCGGTCCGTTCCGGCGAGATGGGTCAGGTCATGGGTCACGAGCACCGTGGCACAGTCACGTTCCCTCGTCAGGTCCGTGATCAGCCGGACGATCGCCGCGCCGCGCTCGTGATCCAGGGCGCTCGTCGGTTCGTCGATCAGCAGTACCGACGGTTCGTTCATGAGTGCGCGGGCGATGTTCACCCGCTGGCGCTGGCCGCCCGACAACTGGTGCGGCCGACGATCCGCGACGTCGCCCAACCCGACCGCGTCGAGGAGTGCCAGCGCGCGGTCGCGCACGCCGGAGGGAGATCGCCCGTCGATCACCGCCATCACCTGGAGCTGCTCGACGGCGGTGAGCGACGGAAGCAGGTTCGGCTGCTGGAACACGATCCCGATGCGGCGGCGCCGCAGCTCGGCGAGCTCACCGCGACCGAGGCCGGCGATGTCGGTGCCGGCGACCACCACGGATCCCGAATCGGGAGTCACGAGGGTCGCGGCAACCGCGAGGAGACTCGACTTGCCCGACCCGGACGGTCCCACGACCGCCGTGACGCAGCCGGCGGGCACGTCGAGGTCGACGTGATCGAGTGCGACGACACGGCCGTCGCCGTCGGGGTAGGTGAGGGTGACATCGGTCAGTTTCAGGCTCATCGGGCACTTCCCAGGGCGATCAGAGGGTCGACGGACGTGACGCGGCGGACGGCGAGGGCGGCTCCGGCAGCGCCGAGCACCACCGTCACCAGCGACGGGACGACGAGGGTGGCGGGGGCGAGATCGAACGGCACCGTCCCGGACACGGCCGCGCCGATCCCGGCCGCCAGCGCGGTCCCGACGGCGGTACCGGCGACGAGCAGGACCACGGCCTGCCCGAGCGCATCCCGGAGCAACGATCCGGTGGAGGCACCGAGCGCCTTGAGCACCGCGATGTCGCCGCTGCGCTGGATCGTCCACACCGTGAAGAACGCGCCGATGACGAGTGCCGCGATGACGAACAGGAATCCCCGCATGAGCTGCAACGAGCCGTTCTCCGCCGTGAAGGAACCGATTGCCGACAACGAGTCGGTCTTCGACACCGCCAGGACACCGGTCGCCTCGCCGACGGCGTCCGCGTCGAAATCGGAGGTCGTGGTCAACGCCACCACCGAGGCTTCCGGGTCGGTGAGTTCCGTCCACACGACGGGGGTGTGCGAGAACGAATCGTCGCCGCGCACCGCGACGACCGTGAGCTCACGGTCCCCCACGAGCACGGTGTCTCCCACCGTCGCGGCCAGTTCGTCGGCCGCGGCGGTCGACAACACCGTCGTCGAGACGGTGACGGACTCCCCGCCCGGCACCAGCGCCGAACCCGACCGGACCGCGAACACCGACACCGTCGCCGTGCCGGTCGGCGCGCTCGCACGGGCCGTCGACACACCGAGGGGCTCCGCGGCGGTCACGCCCGGCATCGCACCGAGACGCTCCCACCGGTCACGTGAGACGGTGGACGTCGTGAACGACGGGTCCTGCCCGTCGGCGGGTTCGGCGAACGCGATCCTGTCGGCGGGCAGCGCCTCGATCGCAGAGATGTTCTGCTGGGCCAGTCCCGCCGTCAGGCCCGACAGGATCCCGACGAGCAGGGTGATCAGCGCGATGACGGTGCCCATCAGGGCGAATCGTCCCTTCGCGAAACTCAGGTCTCTCCAGGCAACGAACACGGCAACTGCTTTCTCGTCGGGTTTCGGGGTCGACATCCACCCTCGTCGAACCGGGCCCCGGCGACATCGCCCGCGGGTGAGCACTTCCGGCACCGAACGGTGGCGGCGTGTCTCCATCTTTCGACAGATGTGGCAGACGCCGAACACCCGTAGGCTGGGACGATCGTGCACACCCCGATCCCCCGAACCCCGCCTCCCGCTCTGCGGATCCTCGCAGCCTGCCTGCACGTGCTCGTCGCCGGGCTGCTGGCACTGACCGTGGTCCGGGCGGTGACCGCCGACGATCCGCGGGCCGGTGTGATCGCCGTCATCGCGATTGCGATGCTCGTCGCGTACGCGGCGGGACCGTCGACCCCCGCCGTCGGCACGTCACCCGTCGCGACGGGTGTGTGGTTCACGACCGTCGGTGCCCTGTGGCTGGCCCTGCTGACACTGTCCGCGGAGGCGGTGTGGCTCGCCTTCCCCCTGTACTTCGTGGCGCTGCACCTGTTGCCGCCGCGAGCGGCACTCGTCGCGGTGATCGCGACCGCGGTTGCCGCGGTCGTCGGATTCACCGCGCACCAGGGCGCATTCGCGCCGGCGACCGCGCTCGGACCGGCGCTCGGCGCGGCGGTGGCGGTGGCGGTCGTGTGGGGTTATCAGGCTCTCTATCGGGAGAGCGAGCAACGCCGCCTCCTCATCGAGGAGCTCACCGCGACGCGCGCGGATCTGGCCGCCGCACAGCACGACGCCGGTGTCGCCGCCGAGCGGGAACGTCTCGCCCGCGAGATCCACGACACCCTCGCGCAGGGACTGTCGAGCATCCAGTTGCTGCTGCGCGCCGCCGAACGTGCCCTGCCCTCACGCGTCGACGACGCCGCCGCCTACGTCGTGCAGGCCCGTACCGCGGCCACCGACAATCTCGCCGAGGCGCGCAGGTTCGTCGCGGCGCTCACCCCACCGGCACTGGACGATTCGACCCTCGCCGGTGCACTCGACCGGTTGTGCACCGATCTCTCCGCCCGGCACCGGATCGCCGCCCGATTCCACGCGACCGGTACCCCGGTGCCGCTGCCCACCCCCTACGAGGTGGCGCTGCTTCGCATCGCGCAGTCCGCGCTCGGCAACACCGTCGCGCACGCGGAGGCGACCGCGGTCGAGGTCACCCTCAGCTACCTCGACGACGAGGTCGCCGTCGACATCGTCGACAACGGCCGCGGTTTCGATCCGGTGGCGACCCCCCACCCCAGCCCCGACGCCGGCGGATTCGGTCTGGCGGCCATGCGCGCCCGCACCGTCGATCTGGGCGGTACGTTCACCATCGAGTCCACACCGGGACACGGCACCGCGCTCGCCGCGCGACTGCCGATCCCCGACGCGGAGGTCGAAGCGTGAGTGCTACCCCCATCCGGCTCCTGCTCGCCGACGACCATCCGATCGTGCGGGCCGGTCTCCGCGCGGTCCTCGACACCGAACCCGGCATGACGGTGGTCGCGGAGGCGGCGACGGCGGAGGAGGCGGTCGAGCGGTCCGCCGCCGGTGACATCGACGTCGTCGTGATGGATCTGCAGTTCGGCCGCGGGATGACCGGGGCGCAGGCCACCGCCGCGATCACCGCGCGCCCCGGGGCACCGCGTGTCCTCGTCGTCACCACATACGGCACCGACGCCGACACCCTCCCCGCCATCGAGGCCGGTGCCACCGGATATCTGCTCAAGGACGCGCCACCGGAGGAACTCGCGGCCGGGATCCGGTCGGCCGCGTCGGGACGCACCACACTCGCGCCGTCGGTGGCCGATCGGCTCGTCGACCGGATGCGTAATCCGGCGGTGACCCTCACCCGCCGCGAGGTGGAGGTGCTGACGTTGGTCGCGGAGGGCCTCCCCAACCAGATGATCGGCCGTCGCCTGCACCTGACGGAGGGCACCGTCAAATCACATCTGGCGCACATCTACACCAAGCTGGACGTCACCTCGCGTACCGCCGCGGTCGCGGCGGCCGCCGAACTCGGCCTCATCCGCCGCTGACGCTCACCCGTGTCCGAGCGAACGTATCGCTCGATCGATCGAATCGATCGGGTGTACCACTCGCTCGGGCGCGGGGAGGGGTGTATCGCACGCCGCACCGCGAACACAGGTCGACGGGCCACGAGTCGTCAGGCGTCAGCCGTCAGCCTCCGGGCGGGAGCGGGTAGGTGACGCCGGTGAGCTTCTCCGACAACTCCCACAGTCGACGCGCGGCCCCACGGTCGCGGGCACGACGGGCGGCACGCGCCGGGTGCGGCGACCCGTACAGCAGCAGATTCGGGCCGACGAATCCCCCGGGCAGGTCGGGTTCGGTCGCCGCGAACACCACCGATTCCGCGCCCTGCGCGGGTGTGCGCTGCAGAATCGTCTTGCCGAACGTGAACAATCGGTCGAACCACGTTCCGGTGTGCCCGCCGACGCCGGTCGCGGCGTAGCCGGGGTGCGCCGCGACCGCCCGCAGCGGCGACCGCGCTGCGGCGAGCCGTCGTTCCAGTTCGAGACTGAACAGCAGGTTCGCGAGCTTCGACTGCGCGTAGCCGCCCGCGCGACGGTAGCGACGATGCTCGAAGTTCGGGTCGTCGAGGTCGATGCGCCCGACGAGGTGCGCCGCGCTCGTCACCGTCACCACCCGAGTGGTGAGTCGGTCGAGGAGCAGTCCCGTGAGCGCGAAATGTCCGAGATGGTTGGTCCCGAACTGCATCTCGAAACCGTCGACGGTGCGCGTGTACGGCAACGCCATGACGCCCGCGTTGTTGACGAGCACGTCGATACGCCGGTCGCCGAGTTCTTCCGTGAATGCGCGTATCGACGCCAGGTCGGCGAGGTCGAGCCGGTGCATCGACGCGCCGGACCCGAGTTCCTCGGCGATCGCACGCCCCTTCTCGACGTTGCGGCCCGCGAGCACCACGGTGGCACCGGCCGCTCCGAGGGATCGGGCGGTTGCTTCTCCCACACCGCTGGTCGCCCCGGTCACCACGAAGGTGCGGTCGGCCAGCGGTGCGAACTCAGGCGCCAATCGACGCTTTCATCATCGGGAGCATGGCCCAGAGTTCGTCCTGCCAGTAGCCCCACGTGTGGGTGCCGCGCGCGGGGAACGAGAAGTGTGCGCTGTCGATACCCAGGGTGGCCAGCCGCACCTGGAATGCGCGGTTCTGTGCGAGCGCGAGCGCTTCGAGACCCATCGCGTTCGACGTGTTGTAGACGCCGACCAGCGAGTCCGGGTTGTCGTACTGTCCGGGCAGACCGCTGGCCGCGGACACCCACATCGGCAGGCCGCGCAGCTGCGGTGCGGCGACGAACGGGTCGTGGCGCAGCCACGCCGGATCCCACGGCGGACCCCACATCGCGTCGGAGTTGTAGCCGCCGGCGTCGAGCATCGCCAGACGGATGGCTTCGCGCATGCCGGGCGCCGACAGGTTCAGGTAGCCCGACAGCGAACCCGCGAACGTGAACTGGTCGCGGTGGTAGGCCGCGAGGATCAGCGCCGCGTTGCCGCCCATCGACAGACCGACCACGGCGTTGCTGTTGCGGTCGATGCCGTACCGGGTGAGGTGATCGGGCAGGTTCTGGGTGAGGAAGGACTCCCACTTGTAGGTGTACGGCTGGCCGTTGAAGTTGCTCGGCGCGTACCAGTCGGCGTAGAAGCTCGACTGTCCCCCGACCGGCATGACGACGTTGATGCCGTTGTCGGCGAGCCACGCCGCGTTGGTCTCGTGTTCCCAGCCGCTGACGTCGTCGGTCGCGCGGAGCCCGTCGAGCAGATACACGGCCTTGTTGCTGCCGTTGTTCGCGAACCAGATGCGGACCTTGATCTCACCGACGCCGCCCGGTGCGGGCACCATGTCCTCGGTGAACCGCGTGTAGGGGTCGGCGGATGCGGTACCCGCGCCGAGACCCGTGAAGACCAGGGCGAGCGGCACGACGACGGCTGCCACCAGCAACCGGACCAGCGCGCGCGCCCCCCGACGCCTTCCAACTTCGGTCGTATTCGTCACACCGAACTCCCCTTGTGCGTCCGACACCATCAGTAACTCCAGTCACACGGTATACGCGGACACGAGCCTCAAGCAGGCTTGCACACAATCGTTATCCTGCAAAGTCGAATGGCGATCCCCGCCCGTGCGATCCACCCGCGCAGACGCCTCCGATCCGGCACGACGACTACGCTGTCGGGACGTGCCCGATGCCCCGCTGCCCGTCCGCGACGGCCTGAACCCGACCCGCCTCCGACTCCCGGAGAACTGCCCGTCGGAAACCGTCGTCGACTACCTGACCAGCAGGTTCCCCGACGACGCCGATCGGCTCACCGAAAAGATCACGGCGGGCGAAGTGGTCTGGGGCGACGGGAGCGCCGTCACCGCGACGAGCCGGTACGTCGCAGGCGCGTTCGTGTTCCTCCACCGTGATCCGCCCGTCGAGGACCGTGTCCCGTTCGAGATCGACGTGCTGTACCGGGACGACTCCGTCCTCGTCGTCGACAAACCGCATTTCCTGCCGACCACGCCGCGCGGGTCGTGGATCACCGAAACCGCGGTGGTGCGGTTGCGGCGCGAGTTCGACCTTCCCGAGTTGACTCCGGCACACCGCCTGGACCGTCTCACCGCGGGTGTTCTGATCTTCACCGTCCGGCGCGAACTGAGACGCCCGTACCAGATGTTGTTCGAGCGACGTCTCGTCACGAAGGAGTACGAGGCCGTGGCCGGTATCCGCCCCGACCTGACGTTCCCGCGCGAACTCCGCAGCCGGATCCGCAAGGATCGCGGTGTGCTGCAGGCCCGCGAGGTGCCCGGCGAACCGAATGCGGTCACGCGGATCGAGGTCGGCGACGTCGACGGCGATCGTGCCCTGTACCGGCTGCGCCCACGCACCGGGAAGACCCACCAACTGCGGGTGCACATGAATTCGCTCGGTGTCCCGATTCTCGGCGACCCGCTCTACCCCGAGGTGTACGACCTTGCGCGCGACGACTTCTCGTCGCCATTGCAGTTGCTGGCACGCTCGGTGGAATTCGACGATCCGATCACGGGTCGGCGGACCCTCTTCACAAGCCGAAGAAACCTGGCAGCATGGACAGCACCGCACCGGGACCGACGCTGACCGCGTCATTCACGTCGGGAGGATCCATGGAACTCGGCAGTATTTCCCGTACCTACGACGGGCGGGTGGCGTTGCGCTTCGAGCGTGAATTCCCACAGGCCCCGGACACCGTCTGGCAGGTCCTCACCGACCCGCAGCGCCTACGCGAATGGTTCCCGGTGAACGCCGATGTCGACCTCACCCCGGGCGCGACGGTGCGTTTCCACCTCGCCGACGACGACCTACGCCGCCGGGTACTCCCCCACGGTCACACGACGTCGGGCACCGTCCTCGTCGTGCAGACGGGGAAGATCCTCGAATTCATGTGGGATTCCGACATCCTGCACTGGGAGTTGACGCCCGACGGATCCGGCGGATGCTGGCTCACCCTCACCCACACCACCGACGACGAGGACGACGCGTACGCCCACGGCGCGGGCTGGCACGCGGGATTCGAGGTGTTCGAAGCCCAGCTGCAGGGCCGCCCCGTCGACTGGTCACCGTCGCAGCGGATGGTCGAACTGGCGGAGCACTACCGCGGCCCGGGGGCCTGAGCGTCGACGAAACGCCGACGCGAACCTCACACGAGTCGGGGTCGGTCAGCCGGGGTGATCGGTCGCAACCCGGCCGGAGCGGCGCCGCGCCGTCTGTTCGATGATCTCGGGTGCCCACGCGCCGATGGCGTCCCAGTCGCGGAAATCGCCGATGCGTGCGCCGATGACACGCGCCACGATGCGTTCACCCGGCCCGAGGACCGACGGGTCGAGTTTGCCGGCGAACATCCGGTGTTCACGGGCGCGGAGCCGCGCGGCGACGTCGGAGATCACGTAGGGCCGGTTCACGGGATGCCCCTGCTCGGCGATCGGACCGGACGAGAAGAGGAACACCGCGCGCCCGCGCAGGTCGGTGGCGAACCTCTCGACGAACTCCCGCGCAGGCCGCAACCAGCGATTGCGGTAGACGGCGCTGCCGACGACGACAGCGTCGTACCCCTGCACCCCGGTCACCCGCTCGGGCGCCACCACGTCGACCTCGGCGCCGTGATGGCGCAGCGCCGCGGCAAGTGCCGTGGCGATCTCGGAGGTGGAGCCGTGCTTGCTGGCCGCCGCCACCAGAATCCTCATCCTCAACCCTTCGGAACTCCCCCCGCGCCCTCCATGATCACCCGCCGATCGCCCGTTTGACCAGGGCACAAGTGCCCATTGACCGGATCGCGTGGATTCCGGCCCGTGATTCACGACATTACGGACGCCGGTTCGGTGGTGGGCGCGCTCGGATCGTGACAGCCTCGACATCGAGGACACCGGGCGGTCCGGGTGTCCGGCCACGAGCAGCCCGACAGGAGCATCGATGTCATCGTCCCCGCAGCCGCCCCGCAGCACCGCAGACGAGATCGAACGCAAGTACGCGGCCACCGCGGGGCAGACGTTACCCGACCTGTCGACCGTGTCCGGCGTCGCATCGATCGACTCCGACGTGGTCGAACTGTCCGCACAGTACTTCGACACCGCGGACCTCGCTCTGCTGCGCGCGAGAATCACCGTGCGGCGTCGCGAGGGCGGCGACGACGCCGGCTGGCACGTGAAGCTGCCCGCGGGCACGGACACCCGCACGGAATTGCACGTGCCCCTCACCGACGACGATTCGGTGCCCCCGTCGCTGCTGCGACTGCTGCGGAGCGTGGTCCGCGACGAACCCGTGGCCCTGGCCGCGCTCGTCTCCACGACCCGTGCCCGACAGCGCCTTCGCGACGCGGACGGAGCGCTGCTCGCGGAGGTCGTCGTCGACGACGTGACCGCGGTCCGCGGCGCGGACGACACCGAACTGCACTGGCGTGAGATCGAGGTGGAACTCGCGACCGGCGACATCGCGTTGCTCGACGCCGTCGAGGACCGGCTCGCCGCAGCCGGAATCACCCGGTCGCCGAGCCCGTCGAAGCTCCACCGCGTCCTCGGCGACCTGATCCCTCCGGCCCCGAGGGTGAAGGGGGCGGCCGGATACCTGCGGGAATATCTCGATCACGAACGGCACGTGCTCGCGCTCGCCGACATCGCGGTGCGACGCGACGCGGTCGATGCCGTCCACAGCATGCGCAAGGCCGCACGCCGGCTGCGCAGCGCGGTCCAGACGTACTCGCACGATCTGAATCTCGACACCGCACTCGTCGGAGAACTGCGTTGGCTCGGACAGCGCCTGAGCCCCGCACGCGATCTCGAGGTCCAGCACGAGCGGCTCACCGGCCGGGTCGCGGAGCTTCCGGTGGTGGCGTTCCGGGAGGCGACGCGAGCCCGGATCGACGAGTACTTCACCGCCAAGGCCTCCGCCGCGCGTGTCGAGGCGATCGACACCCTCGATTCGGGGCGCTATCTCGAGCTGCTGCGGTCGCTCGACGCGCTGATCGACGGCCTCGCCGAACCCGACGGTCGCGAGCAGGGCGGGCACCGACCGAAGCCGGCGGAGCTGACCCGGTCCGCGGAGACGGTGGCGGGGAAGGTCGCGAAACGGGTCGCGAAGGTGTCGCGGACCGACGATCCGGTCGAACGGGACGAGCGGATGCACCGCGCCCGCAAGGGCGCCAAGCGGCTGCGCTACGCCATCGAGGTGATCTCCCCGCTGCATCCGAAACGCGCCGCTCGGGCCCTCGACCGGTTCGACGAGTTCCAGGATCTGCTCGGTGAGTTCCAGGATTCGGTGGTCGCCCGCGACCATCTCGTCGACATGGCGTCCGAACAGGGTCATGCCGCCGAGTCCAGTTTCGGGCTGGGCATCCTGCATCGGATCGAAGCCGAGATCGGGGAGCAGCAGGCCCACCGGGTCGAGGGAGCGTGGCAGCGGGCCCACCGGGCGGCCCGCCGTCTGTGGACGTGACGTCGTGCGACGTCACCGAGCCGTGCGCACTTCCGGTAGCTCCGACTACCAGAAGTGCGCACGGGAAGGGAGGACACCATGAGGGCATGGCGCGTCGCTGTTCCCGGCCCGATCACGACACATCCGCTGCGGGCCGTCGACGAACCCGTGCCGGAACCGACCACCGGTGAGCTCCTCGTCCGCGTGCTCGCCTGCGGGGTGTGCCGCACCGACCTACACGTCGCCGAAGGTGATCTGGCGGTGCACCGCCCGCACGTCGTGCCCGGTCACGAGGTCGTCGGCGAGATCGTCGGGGGCGATCTCGGGTCGCACCGCATCGGTGATCGTGTGGGCGTGCCGTGGTTGCGTTCCACGTGCGGACACTGCCGGTACTGCCGACGCGGACACGAGAACCTTTGCCCCGCTTCGCTGTACACGGGTTGGGATGCGGACGGCGGCTACGCCGAGTACACGACCGTCCCCCGCGACTACGCACTCCCGTTGCCGTCCGGGTACACCGCCGAGGAACTGGCTCCGCTGCTGTGCGCGGGGATCATCGGGTACCGGTCGCTGCTGCGCGCCGAACTCCCCGACGGCGGTGTGCTGGGTCTGTACGGGTTCGGGGGCAGCGCGCACATCACGGCGCAGGTCGCGCTCGCGGGCGGCGCCCGCGTGCACGTGATGACCCGCGGCGAACAGGCGCAACGGCTCGCACTGGAACTGGGGGCGTCGTCGGCACAGGGCGCGTACGACGAGCCGCCGGAACACCTCGATTCGGCGATCCTGTTCGCACCCGTCGGCGACCTCGTCCCCACGGCCCTGTCCGCACTCGGCTCCGGCGGCACCCTCGCGATCGCAGGGATCCATCTCACCGATGTCCCGCAGTTGAACTACCAACGGCATCTGTTCCGCGAGCGGCAGATCCGCAGCGTCACCTCCAATACTCGCGACGACGCGCACGCGTTCCTCGGCTTCGCGGCGCGGCACCGCATCCACGTGACCACGACGCCGTATCCACTCGCTCGCGCCGACCGGGCGTTGACGGATCTCGCGGCGGGCCGATTCCCCGGCGCCGCCGTCCTCGTGGCGTAACGTGACAACCGAGGCCGACACCGGCTCACCGGTTCTCGACCACCTTCAGGAAAGGACGTTCGATGAGCACACCGAGCACCCGTAAGGCCGTCGTCGCAGGCGTCGACGGCTCCGACACCGCCGCTGCGGCCGCCCGGTGGGCCGGCGCCGTCGCCGCCCGCATCGACGCACCACTGCACCTCGTGCATTCGATGCCGAGCGAGGGCATCTTCTACAGCGAGGCCGCGGTCCTGATCCAGTCGCAGATGATGGACCAGCTCCGCAAGGACGGCGAGAAGGTCCTCTCCGACGTCGCCGATCTCGTCCGCGCCGACCACCCCGACGTCGAGGTCCAGAGCTTCATCGGCCCCGGCCCCGCCGCGTCCGCGGTGCTCGAGGCCGCCGACGATGCGCGTGTCACCGTGCTCGGCGCGACCGGCGCCGGCGCGATCGAGAACTTCCTGCTGGGCTCCACCGTGGTTCGTGTCGCGAATCACGCCTCGTGCCCGGTGGTGGTGTGGCGCGGCGACACCTCGAATCCGCTTCCCGATCACCGGCCCGTCGTCGTCGGTGTCGACGGGAGCGAACTATCCAGCACCGCAGTACGTTACGCATTCGAGTATGCGCAGCTGTTCGGCACCCCACTCATCGCGGTGCACTCGTGGATCGGCGACGCTGCGCTCGGTGTCGGCGCCACCGCTGCACTCGTCGACTGGGACGCGGTCGCGGAATCGGAATCCGCGGTCCTCGCCGAGTCACTCGCCGGATGGCACGAGAAGTACCCGGACGTCGAGGTGCGCCGCGTGATCGATCGCGGTCCCGCCGCGAAGGTTCTGCTGTCGCACCTGCCCGATGCCCAGCTCGCGGTCGTCGGAAGTCACGGACGCAACCAGTTCACCGCGGCCCTGCTGGGTTCGACGAGTCAGAACCTGCTGCACAACGCTCCGTGCCCGGTCCTGGTGGCCCGCAAGATCTGATCCTCCGAGCGAGTTCCGCACGCCCACGCGCCCGTTCGGCGCGTGGGCGTCTCCGTGTCGACGGGATCAGATCACCACTCCGACGAGGCCACCGACGCCGTACGTGACGACCATCGCGAGTGCACCGCCGATCACCACCCGCGCGACGGCCCGCCCTCGACGGGCGCCCCCGAGCCACGCGCTGATCGTTCCGGTCGCGGCGAGCGCGAGCAGCACGGCCACGAACGTCACCGGAATCCGGACGGTCTCGGTGGCGAGGACGATCACCAGGAGCGGCACGAGGGCCCCGAGCGTGAACGACACCGCCGACGACAGCGCGGCCGCCCACGGGTTCACCAGCTCGGCCGGACGGATACCCAACTCCACCTCGGCGTGGGCGGCGAGCGCGTCGTGGTCGGTGAGCTCCCGGGCAGCGACCCCGGCCGTGTCCCGGCTCATCCCTTTGCCTTCGAGCAGATCGGTGAGTTCCTCGAGCTCGGCCTCCGGCATCACCGCGAGTTCGTGTCGTTCGGTGCGCAATGCAGCCCGTTCCGTGTCGCGTTGCGTACTCACCGACACGTACTCGCCGAGCGCCATCGACACGGCGCCGGCGGCCAGTCCCGCAGCTCCCGCCGCGAGGATGGTCGGGCGGTCCGTGGTGGCGGCCGCGACACCGACGACGAGCCCCGCGGTGGACACGATGCCGTCGTTGGCGCCGAGTACCCCCGCGCGCAGCCAGTTCAGCTTCGCGGCGAGCCCCCCGCCCGAGTGCGGTTCGGTGTCGTGCGGGGCGACTCCGGCAGCGTCCATACTGCAAGGCTAGGACCGGAATCCGGTTTGCGACAGCACGGTCAGCCTCACCTCACCGCGAGGTCCCGTCGGCGTGGATCGGGTTCCCCGACGTCCACGACCGGTCCGCGCTACGTGCGCCCGACGGGTGAATGTGTCCGCAGGGACGTGTTGACGCGGTCGAGAACGGACAGCGCATCCGCCAAGGTGCCGAGGTCATCGGGTCGGAGCCGATGCAATTCTGCTGCCAGCACGTTCACTCGACGTTCCGCGCGTCGGTCACGACGCTCGGCGCGCGTGTCCGCGACCGTCAGCGTGCTCACCCGACGGTCCGAGGGATCCGGTGCGCGGACGAGAAGTCCCTTGTCCTCGAGGGTTCGCACCAGGGTGCTGACCGTGTTCGGTCGCAGGGACAGCCTGCGCGCAATCTGACCGATGCGCGTTCCGGGGTGGTCGACCACGTCGCGGAGCACCTCGGACTGGGCTTCGGGGAGGGTCTCGTCGCTGCCGGAGGAATCCATGTATTCACGCAGTGCCCGACGCAACTCGAAGGCGGCATCGATCGTCCTGCGGGCCAGTTCGTCCGGCCTGTGGTCGCTCATACGGGCATTCTTCCCGACCCGGTCACCCTTGCTGCAGGGTGTCCTCCAGGACGTCGAGCACCTGCCGTGCGGCGGTTGGGCCGGTGTTGAGGTAGAAGACGTCGTCGTCGACCTGGACGGCCCGACCGGCCTGCACCGCCTGTAGTCCGGACCACAACGGCGCACCGGTCAGCGCCGACGCGTCGCCGCCCTGGACGCCGTAGAAGATCCGGTCTGCGTCGGCGAGAGTCAGTTCCTCGGCACTGATGTCGCGGGAGGTCTCGTCGAACTCCTGGGATTCGGGCCGTGCGAGCCCCGCGTCCTGTGCGATGCTGCCGGTGAACGACGGCACACCGAAGACACGCATACGATCACCGTTCATCCGGGTGAACGAGACCGTCGGCACCGATTCGAGTGTTTCGCCGAGTTCAGTCGCGTCCGAGTTGAATTCGTCGAGCATGGCAGATGCCTGGTCGAAACGGCCGAGTGCGTCGGCGGCGAGCAGGAAGTCCTGCTTCCAGTACATCCCGGTCCCCTGCGTCGCAACGGTCGGGGCGATCGCCGACAGCCGCGAGTACATCGCGTCGGCGTCCTTGCCTGCGGTGTTCATGAGGATCAGATCAGGTTGCAGGTTCGCGATGGCTTCGAAGTTCGGTTCGAACCTGCCACCTGCATCGACGACAGCGGCGAGTTCGGTTGCGTACTGCGGATACGCGTCGATGAGGTAGCGCGGAATCAGGTCGGCTCCGTCGCCTCGCGTGGACGCGGCGGGGACGACGCCGAGGGACAGCAATGCGTCGGCCTGCCCGGTGGAGATCACGACGACCCGTTCCGGCTGAGCACCGATGACAGTCTCTCCCGCGAAATGAACCACAGTGCGCGGGAATTCGCCGTCCGATTGCCCGCTGCCCATTCCCTCCGGGACTGTCCGCGGAGCCACGAATCCGCCACTGACGGGCGGCGGGGTCACGGTGTCGACGGTCGACGTCGAGCCCTGCCCGCTCGAACAGGCCGCAAGCGCGAACGCGAGGGCCGCTATCCCGATCGATGCGGACCGCACCGTTCCGCGGCGGATGGTTGTGTGTCGTACGAACATCGCTCTTTCCGTCCATGAGGCCGCCGCCGAGAATCGAACCCGACGACTTCAGTAAGGCTATCCTCGCAACACGATGTCATATACTTCTTACTCAGATACACTTTCGTGATCCCGGTCACCATCCACCGACTCCGACGATCCGATCGAGCAGTTCGTCTCCGGGCATCGCCCCTTCGCTCGTGTCGAACCGTGTCGCCCCGGGCCATTCGTGGCGGCGATGCAGTTGCTCGTCGAGCACCGCGGGTGTCGCGTCGGAGGCGTCGTCACCCCGCTCGACCCGATCCCGGATTCGTCGCAGCAGCACCGCCGGATCCGCGATGCACTCGATCTCGACGGTGTCGGCGACCGCACGCTCGCCGAGCCGCCGCGCCGCCACGCGCTGCGGCTCCTCGAGCCACGTGGCATCCAACACCACGGATTCGCCGTGGGTGAGCAGGGTTTCGGTGCGGCGCAACAGTTCGTCGTAGGTGGCGGCGGTGCGCTCGGGCGAGTAGAGGCCCGTGTGCAGGCCGTCGCCAGTGCGGTCGGTCGGTGCGAGACCCGCCAACTCCTTGCGCACCACATCGCTGCGCAACACCGTCGCACCCAGCCGCTCGCCCACGAGACGGGCCAGTGTGGTCTTGCCCGTCGCGGTGATGCCACCGACGAGCACGAGCCGCACCCGCCCCCGATCGAGATTGCGGGCGACCTGCGCGACGAACGCCGCCGCCACCTCCCGCGACGCCTCGTCTCCCTGCTCGTGACGCAGAGCCGTGACCTTCGCTCGGACCAACGCCCGGTACGCGATGAAATGGTGCAGCAGCGACGCGGGCGGACGGTCACCGGAATACTCCGCGTACGCGGTGAGCAACCGGCGCGCCGCACCGACGGCACCGAGTCGTTCGAGATCCATCGCGAGGAACGCGAGGTCGAGGGCGCCGTCGCCGTACCGGAGTTCGTCGTCGAACTCGAGACAGTCGATGATGCGGGGACCGTCGTCGAGGCAGAACACGTCGTCGGCGAGGAGATCTCCGTGCCCGTCGACGGCGCGGCCCGCGGCGATACGGTCGGTGAACAGCACGCCCCGTCCCGCGAGATACCGGTGGGCGGCCGATCGGATTCCGGTGAGCGCGTCCGGCAGGTCCCGCCCGACGGGCAACCGCTCGAGGTGATCGAGGTTCGCCGTCCACAATCCCGCCACGAACTCCCGCGACGCACACCGGTCGATCGCGGGATCGCGCGGCGAGGCCGCGTGCAACTCCGCGATCCGGCGTGCGATCTCCGTCACGATCTCGTCGACGTGCTCGCCACGCCCGACGAGCGCAGCCAGCCGACGGTCGTCGGCCAGCCGCACCATCTCGACGAGGTGCTCGCACACCGCACCGTCGGGGCCGTGCACATCGGCGACACCGAGATAGATGTCGGGGGCGAGCCGACGGTTGAGCTCGACCTCGCGGTGGCACGCGACCTCCCGAGCCCGACGCGTACGGTTGTCGAGAAATTCGAGGTCCAAGGGCTTCTTCATCTTGTACACACGGTCCCCCACGAAAAACACCACCGATGTGTGGGTCTCCCGCACCTGCGCGTATCCGGCCACCGCTGCCTCCCCGGCACTCGCCCGGTCGTGTCGTGCCCATTGTCCACGCCCCGCCCCCACCCGTGTCCACAACCCGCTCACCGTCCGCTCACCACCCGAACCCACGGCCGGACCGCACCGGCGAGTTGTCCCGTTGACCCGAGACGACGGTGTCGAGACGGTAGTTTGCTGATCATCGGGGCACACAGCAGAGCACGGAACGGGGTGGGAGCGACATGACCGGCGACGAACACGACGACACCGAGGGGGTACCGGTGGTGGTGGTCGCGGCAACCACCACGCGGATCGAACGCGACCTGATCGACCGGTGGCTCCGTTCCGACGATGCCCCGACGATCTCCCCGACGACAACGCCCGCGCTCCCGCTCGACTCACGGGTACTCGAGACGGAACTCGTCACCCGCACCGATGATCCGCTGGTGCTGCCGGTGCGAGTTGCGTGGTTCCCCGCGGAACGCGACGGGGCGCGCCGGGTCCGTTTCTCCGATGCCCTCGCACTGACCAACCCGCGCAACCCCAACCGGTTCCTGCAGAAATGGCTGGTCGGACGCTCCCCCGACCGGCATCGGGTCGTCGTCGCCGAACCCGCGCGCCTCGACGATCTTCGTGCCCGCCTCGTCGAGGACGGCGGCGACCCCGATCCGGCGTCACTGTCCCGATACATCACCCACCGGGCAGTGGTGGCCCTGGAACGGGCCGAACGCGCCGTCATCGGCGACCGCTACAAGGTACCGCGGCTGGTGGCGGAGCAGATCATGGACTCGGCAGCGTTCCGGAAGCGTCTCGACGCGATCGCGGTGGAGCACCGGCTGCCACGCGATGACGTCGAGGCCCGGGCCCGCACGGCGCTCGGCGAGTTGGTGGCCGTCCAGTCGCGCCTGGTGACGGACCTGTTCACCCAGGCGATGAGACCGCTGCATTCGTCGGCGTGGACCGTCCACGCCGACACATCCGGGCTGACACGGCTGCGGGAACTCAACCGCACCCATCCGCTGGTGTTCCTGCCGTCGCACCGTTCGTATGCCGATGCGTTCGTGCTCGGGGACATCCTCGCCAACAATGATTTTCCGGGCAACCATCTCATGGGTGGCGCGAATCTGACGTTCTGGCCGATCGGCCCGATCGCCAGGCGCACCGGAACGGTGTTCATCCGTCGAAGCTTCGGCGAGGACGCGGTGTACAAGGCGTCCCTCGAGGAATACTTCGCGTTCCTGCTGAGCAAACGATTCAACCTCGAGTGGTACTTCGAGGGCGGACGCACCCGCACCGGCAAGCTCCGGATCCCCCGGTACGGGCTGTTGAACTACGTCGCGAACGCACTTCGCCGCAAACGGGTCGACGATGCCATGCTCGTACCCGTGTCGATCACCTACGAGGGACTCGCCGAGGTCGCGGCGGTCGCGGCGGAACAGACCGGGACGGCGAAGAAGCCGGAGGGTCTGACGTGGCTGGCCCGGTACGCACGCAATCAGCAACGTCGCGCCGGAAACGTGTACGTCCGGTTCGGGGAACCGTTGTCGATGCGGGCCTCGCTGACCGCGGCCGGGGACCCGGACCTCACCGACACGGACACGGAGACAGACACCGGCACCGGCACCGGCACGACCGTTCCGGCATCCGACGCCCGCGACCGTCGCCGCAAGGCTCTGCAGAAGGTCGCGTTCGAGATCGCCGTCGGGATCAACCGGAACACCCCGGTGACCGTGAACTGCCTCGTCACGCTCGCGCTGCTGGGTGTGCGTGATCGTGCGCTGACGGTCTCGGAGGTGCGTGCGGTCGTCGCACCGGTCCGGCGGTATCTGGACCGGCGCGACGTGCCGCAGGGCACCCTGCGGGTCCTCGACGTCGAAGGCGGCCTCGAGCAGGTGTTGGCGTCGCTCACCGACGTGGGTGTGGTGACGACGTACGCGGGCGGGGTGGAGCCGGTGTACTCGATCCAACGCGGCCAGCACCTGGTCGCCGCGTTCTACCGCAACAGCGGCGTGCACTGGTTCGTCAACCGGGCGATCCTCGAGCTGTCGGCACTGCACGCCCGCTCCGTGACCGACACCGATCCGGTGACCGCCGGGTGGGAACGGTGCAAGGACCTGCGGGACCTGCTCAAATTCGAGTTCTTCTTCCCCGACCGCGACACGTTCGAGGCAGAGATGCGCGACGAACTCGAGCTGCTCGGCACGGGGTGGGGGCAACGTCCCCCGGGCCCGGATGCGGTGCTGTCGGCCCTCGTCGAGACCGGTTTCTTCATGTCGCATCGCACACTGCGGTCGTTCTTCGACGCCCAACTCGTCGTCGCCGAAAGGTTGACGGCGCGCGATCCCGCGCTGGAGATCGACCGGTCGGCCTTCTTGGAGGAGTGCGTCGCCGTGGGGCAACAGATGCTGCTCCAGGGCCGCCTCTACGGCCCGGAGTCCGTATCCTCTGAGCTGTTCGCCGCGGCGCTGGAGCTGGCCCGCAACCGGGGTCTGCTCGACCGGGACGACGAGGCGGTCGCCGAGAAGCGGCGCGTCTTCGCGGCCCAGCTACTGGCCGTCGGCGAGCACGTCGAGCTCGCCGAGTCGCTCGACGTGTCGAACAGGAAGGCGGAACGGTGAACATCGGGCAGGCACTGGAACGCGTGCGCACGGGACCTCAGGGGCCCCGGGTCGCGGCGTTCTTCGATTTCGACGGCACGATCGTGCACGGCTTCTCGGGGGTGCACTTCTTCCGGGACCGACTGTTGGCGGGCAAGGTCAGCGCCGCCGAACTCGCCGGGACGATGATCAACGGCCTGCGCGGCACCGACAGCGAGGCGGACTTCGAACGGTTCGTCGCGGTCGCCTTCAAGGCGTGGCGGGGACACACGGAACAGGAACTGTACGAGATCGGCGAACGGCTGTTCGCGTCGACGATCGCCGGTCACCTGTATCCGGAAGCATGGCAGCTGATCGCCGCGCATCGCGAGGCCGGGCACACCGTCGTCATCGCGTCGTCGGCGTCGCGCTACCAGATCCAGGCCGCCGCCGACGCGCTCGGCGTCGAGCACATCCTGTTCACACCGCTCGAGGTCGTCGACGGCGTCCTCACCGGAAAGGTGGACGGAAAGTCGTTGTGGCGCAGTGGAAAGGCCGAAGCAACGCGCGCCTTCATCGACTCCCACGACATCCTCGCGGACGACAGCTACACCTATTCCAACGGCGGCGAGGACGCCGAGTTCCTCTCCGAAACCGGACACCCCACCCCCACCAACCCCGACGGAACACTCGAACGCATTGCGCGCAAACGGAACTGGCCGATTCTCCGGTTCCGCCCGCGGGGCACACCCGGCGCGAAGGAGGTCGTCCGCACCGCCGCCGCGTACGCGGGCATGATCGGCTCGGTGTGGACCGGAATCGGGCTGGGGCTGGTGAATCGCAGCCGCAAGGTGGCCCTGGACTCCATGCTCGGCATCGGCTCGGACGTCTCGCTCGCGCTCGCGGGGATCGACGTGCGGGTCTCCGGTGAAGCGAACGCGTGGGTGCGGCGCCCCGCAGTGTTCGTCTTCAACCACCAGAGCCAACTCGACCCCGTGATCCTCGCGAAGGTGCTGCGCCAGGATTTCACGGGCGTCACCAAACAGGAGATGGCGAACGATCCGCTGTTCGGACCGCTGCTGCGCTTCGTCGGCACCGCCTTCGTCGACCGGCAGAACACCGAACGCGCCGTCGCCGCGCTCGGCCCCGTCGTCGACACCCTCCGCGAGGGCATGTCCGTGGTCGTCGCGCCCGAGGGAACCCGGTCGCTGACCCCGCAGATCGGGCGCTTCAAGAAGGGCGCGTTCCGGATCGCGATGGAGGCCGGAGTGCCCGTCGTGCCGGTGGTGATCCGCAACGCCGGCGAGATGCTCTGGAAGCATTCGACACTGGTTCGCTCGGGGATCGTCGACGTTGCGGTGCTCGATCCGATCGATGTCGGTGACTGGACTCTCGACGACCTCGCAACGCATATCGCGGACGTCGAGGAACTCTTCCGCGCGACCCTCACGAACTGGCCGGAGGAGTGATGTCCACCGACGACGGTGCCGAAGACCAGGGCCGCACGGGGCGCGACGAGACCGCGGACAACGGCAACGGTACCTCGTCGGCGTTGACCCCGGCCCGCAAGCGCTACCTCAAGTGGGCGATCGGCATCCTGCTCGTCGTGGTACTCACGGTCGAGGCGATCCTCGTGTGGCCCGAGATCAGCGACAGCGTCCGCAATCTCGGTGACCTCAACTGGTTCTGGGTGGTCGCGGCGGTCGCCGCGTCCGTCATGGAGATGACGAGCTTCGCGAGCGTGCAACGCGTCCTGCTGTCCGCGGCGGGAGTGAAAGTGTTGCAACGCCAGTCATTGTCGGTCGCGTTGGCATCGAACTCGATGAGCGTCACGTTGCCCGGCGGGCCGGTCGTCGGGACCACGTTCACGTACCGGCAGATGCGTAAATGGGGCGCGACCCCGGTGGTCGCGACGTGGCAGCTGGTGATGGCCGGACTGCTGCAGGCGGCGGGTCTGGCGCTGCTCGGCCTCGTCGGGGCACTCCTGATCGGAGCCACGACGAACCCGTTCTCCCTGATCTTCTCCATCGGCGGGCTCGTCGCATTCCTCGTCCTCATCCAGTACGCGGCGAGCAATCCCGGCTCGCTCGAGTCGATCGGCCTGATCACATTGCGCGGTTTCAACCGCCTGCGCAAGAAGTCCGCCGACGCCGGCGCCCGCGCGTGGAAGCGAATCGTCGATCAGCTCGGTGCCGTGCAACTGGACCGCCCGCACGCGGTCCGTGCCTTCAGCTGGTCGATCTTCAACTGGTTGTGCGACGGGGCGTGTCTCGCGTTCGCCGCGTACGCGGTGGGCGGAACACCGAGCCTCGCGGGCATCGCCGTCGCCTACGCGGCCGGCACCGCGACGAGTCGCGCGATCCCTCTGCTTCCCGCCGGACTGGGTGTGATGGACGCGGTGCTCGTGCCCGCGTTGACGGCGAGCGGGATGAGCGCGGCCCAGGCCCTGTCGGCGGTGGTGGTGTACCGGCTGATCAGCTTCCTGCTCATCGCGGTCATCGGCTGGGTGGTGTTCGCGTTCCGGTATCGCGGCAATCCGGAGGACGAGGGCGACGACGATCCGGGTCCGGCGCTCGACAAGCTCTGGGAGGACTGAGCACCGACCCGTGCGCTCTTCCGGTGGTCGGGGCTACCAGAAGTGCGCACGGGGGTGGGGCCCTCGGACACGAAAACTTCGTGCAGCGCTTCCCCGAGGGATACCGTCTGTAGCCATGGATCGAGTGGAAAGGTGTAGCCCGTGGCACAGCACGAGGTGACACAGAAACGTGAGATGTGGTCGGGACGGTCCGTGTTCATCATGGCCGCGATCGGATCCGCCGTCGGCCTGGGAAACATCTGGCGGTTCCCGTACGTGGCCTACGAGAACGGCGGCGGCGCGTTCCTGATCCCGTACCTGATCGCACTGCTCACCGCCGGAATCCCGTTGTTGTTCGTCGACTACGCACTGGGCCACAAGTTCCGGGGGTCACCGCCGCTGGCGTTCCGCCGGTTCGCTCGGGGCAGTGAATTCCTGGGTTGGTGGCAGGTCTTCGTCTGCTTCGTCATCGGCGTCTACTACGCGGTGATCGTCGCGTGGGCTGCGTGCTACACCTACTTCTCGATCACCGAGCAGTGGGGCGACGACCCCGAGGCATTCTTCCTCGAAGAGTTCCTGCACATCGACAGCGCGGCCTCGTTCGGGCTCGACTTCGTCCCCGGGGTCACGTGGCCGCTCCTGCTGGTGTGGGTGGCCGTTCTCGGGGTGCTGGCCCTCGGGGTGCAGCGCGGCATCGGCAACGCGAACCGGATCTTCGTTCCGCTGCTGGTCCTGCTGTTCGGCGCCCTCGTGATCCGGGCGCTGTTCCTCGACGGCGCCGTCGAGGGCCTCAACGCCTTCTTCACCCCGAACTGGGACGCACTCACCGACACGGGGGTGTGGATCGCCGCGTACGCCCAGATCTTCTTCTCCCTGTCCGTGGCGTTCGGCATCATGCTCACGTATTCGTCGTATCTGAAGAAGAAGACGAATCTCACCGGTTCGGGCCTGGTCGTGGGCTTCTCCAACTCGAGCTTCGAGGTACTCGCGGGCATCGGGGTGTTCTCGGCGCTCGGTTTCATGGCGCAGGCGCAGGGTGTGCAGGTCGGCGAGGTCGTCGCAGGCGGTATCGGGCTCGCGTTCATCGCATTCCCTGCCATCGTGTCGCAGATGCCGGGCGGCCCGATCTTCGGTGTGCTGTTCTTCGCGTCGCTCGTGTTCGCCGGATTCACGTCGATGATCAGCATCATCCAGGTGACGGTGTCGGCGTTCGAGGACAAGACCGGCCTCGGCAAGGTCCCGGCGGTTCTGATCATCGGCGGCGCCTCGGCGGTCGTGTCACTGCTGTTGTTCCCGACGACCACCGGCCTGAACACGCTCGACGTCGTCGACCGGTTCGCGAACCAGTTCGGCATCGTCGGGGTGGCGTTCGCGGCGATCGTGGTGATCGCCTGGGTGCTGCGGCGCCTTCCGGAGCTGCGCGACCATCTGAACTCGGTGTCGTCGTTCAAGGTGGGCCTCGTCTGGCAGCTCTTCGTCGGGGTGATCACCCCGATCGTGCTCGGCTACATGCTCATCAGCGAGATCAGCGACCGTGTGCAGGAAGGCTACGGCGGTCTGCCCGACAGCCTGGTCGTCACGTTCGGTTGGGGAGTGCAGGGCGCGGTGATCGTGCTCGCGATCGCCATGTCGTTCGTGCCGTGGCGGCGCGACGTCGATCTCACCTATTCCATCGACGACGATCCGTCCCCCTCGGTGTCCGTCCCTGCCCCGCCGGGCGACACCCACACGGACGGGACATCGAAGCCGGGAGGCGTGCTGTGAACACATCGGCGATCGTGATGATGATCCTGGCGCTGGCCACGCTGTGGGGTGGGTTGATCACCAGCGTGATCCACCTGCGGAACCACCCCGACGACCCGGAGTGACGACACGACCCGCCGGGAGCGGGGTGTCGTTTGGATAACGCACGGGGCGGCGCGCTGGCAGGCACGCCGCCCCGTGTGGTTTCCTGACACGACAACCCTAAAGCTGAACTTTAGAGTGAGGGTTGTTCGTCGACCCCAGGAGCACTCATGCCTCGCACGACCACCCGCACCCGGATGCGCACCCGAGCCGCTGCCACCGCACTGGCCGCCGCTGCCGGACTCGCGCTACCCGCGGTCGCCTCCGCGCAACCCGTGGTTCCCGTGGACGTTCCCGTCGTCGACGCACCCGCCCCCGTCGGCGACAGCGACGCGGCCACTCTCGCGACGGCACTCGCCGCCCTGCGGTCGACCCCCGGTGCCGATCGGGTGGCGCTCGCCGCCGCCGAGGCGATCGCGGGGGCGCGCGGCAGCGCCATCGATGCCGCCGACGCGGCACCGTTGAACAGCTACCGGGACGCCGTCGACTTCCTCCGCACACTGGGCATCGAACCGTTCCTCCACCCGACCGGTTCCCCGTTCTGCTCCGACGACAGCGGCCTACCGCTGGGCATCGTGCCCGCCGCGGCCGGCGCCGTGCCCGGCCCGTGGCCGGACCTGGGCATCCCGGGCATCCCCCTGCACGTCGTCGCCCCCGGCGAGACGCTGTTCGCCTTCGTCCCCGTCGGCATCGAGCAGGACGGCGACGACACGAGCGGGATGCAGTTGGCCTGGCTCAACGTCACCACACTGCAGGGCGATCTGGTCCCGATGGGCAGCATCGACGAGGTCGCCGCGGCGGCCGTGCCGGACAGCACCCCCGCCGTCCTGCGGGCCGGCATCGCGGAGACGGCCTCGAACGTCATCCGCTCGACGATCCCGTTCGGCGGCGCCCGCGTCGTCCCCGTGGAGACCGGATCGGGCACCGTCCTCGCCGCGGCATTCGGGACGGTGCGCAACGGCGAGACGTCGTGCTTCTTCCTCCCGACCGTCGGGATCGTCGACGTTCCGTGAACGACTCCCGGGTCTCCTGAACAACTCCGGAAAGGATGGGGTGTCGGGGCGTCAGCTCGCCCGGCGCCGCGCCGCGTCGAGCCGGTCGAAGACGAGACGCACCGCGGTGTCCATGTGGTCGATGACCTCGTCGGCGCTCTGCCGGCCGGCCGCCCACGACACCAGCGACGACATCCAGACGTCCGCGATGATGCGGACGGCCGTGAGCATCTCCTCCGACAGGTCCTCGTGCCCCGCGGCCTTCGCGAACAACCCCGTCAGCACCGCCCCGAGCCGGTCGAGTTCGGGAGCCGACGACGCGTCGGCGAACATCACGGCCCGCACCAGCGCGTCGTACAGGCTCGGGTCGCTCTCGAGCCGCGCAACGGACGCCCGCAACGCGCTCATCACCCGTTCGTGCTCGGTGGCGCCGGGTAGGTCGACGCCGGCGAACCGGTCCCCGACCTCCTCGAACTGCATCACCATCGCGACGACGAGCAGTTGGTTCTTCGAGGGGAAGTATCGGTAGACGGTGCCGAGCGCAACCTCGGAGCGTTCGGCGACGGCACGCATCTGCACCGCGTCGTAGCCACCTTCGGAGGCCAGTTCCTTCGCCGAGTCGATGATGCGCAGGTAACGCGCCCGCTGCGCCGGCCGCAGGCCCGCGCCCGGAAGCGTCGCGGCCCGCTTGGCCGCCCGGGACCGCTCGTCCGCCATGAACACACCCTTTCGTCGCCGAACCAGGATAGTCGACCGAAGCGCCCACAGATTTTCCGGACACCTGTCCGGAAAAGTCTTCCCTCCATCGGTAGAACGCGTTACATTTTCTGCATCATCCGATGAGAGGGGCCGCAGTGCGCCACGGAATCACCCTGTTCACGAGCGACCGAGGTATCCGACCCGACGTCGCCGCGAAGGCCGCGGAAAGCCGCGGATTCGACAGCTTCTACGTTCCCGAACACACCCACATCCCCGCTCGACGCACATCCGCGCATCCCGGCACCGGAAACGAGACCCTCCCCGACGACCGGTACATGCGCACCCTCGACCCGTGGGTCGCACTCGCTCTCGCCGCCGCCGTCACCTCGACCATCAGGCTCGGCACCTCGGTGGCCCTCCCCCTCGAACACGACCCCATCACGCTCGCCAAGACCATCGCCTCCCTCGACCACCTGTCCGGCGGGCGGGTGGTCCTCGGAACCGGCTTCGGTTGGAACGCCGAAGAACTCGCCGACCACGGCGTCCCTCCGAACAAGAAGCGGACCGCGCTGCGCGAGTACCTCGAGGCGATGCAGGCCCTGTGGACGCAGGAGGAGGCGTCCTACGAGGGGACGTTCGTCGAGTTCGGTGCGAGCTGGGCGTGGCCGAAACCCGTCCAGCAGCCCCGCCCACCCGTGCTGCTCGGCGCCGGCGCCACCGACCGCAACTTCGCCTGGATCGTGCGTTCGGCCGACGGCTGGATCACCACCCCCACCGAACGCGACATCGTCGACCACGTGCAGCGCCTCCACAAGGCCTGGGCCGACGCGGGCCGCACCGGCACCCCCGAGGTGCTCGCGCTCGCCGGCCCCCCGAAACGCGACCGGCTCGCGCAGTGGCGCGACGCCGGCGTCACCGAGGTCCTCTTCGGACTGCCCGACGCACCCGAGGCCGAGGTCCTGACGTACCTCGACCGCCTCGCCGACACCCTCGCCGACCTGCCCTGAGCACCGGCACCCGCCACACGACGAACACCGTGCGGAAGAACGAGAAGCCTGTTGCGGTGCAGTTCGAATCCCCTCGTGCAAAAAACGTTTTCGAGAGCAAACTGGTTGAAGTCCGCGCCGTTCAGAATATGATTGCGGCCAACCCCCGCGTTGTCGCCGTGCTGCCGGATTCCGGAGAACAACCGCTCGAAGCACGACAACCACAAGCACCGCTGCCGCCGGGGATTTTGCGGTAAAACGTGCGACTACAGAAAACACCTGGAAACCAGCCATGCCGTCCGAAAAGGCCACCGCCATAGTGCTGCGAACCATCGAGTTCAGCGAAACGAGCTTAGTGGCAACTTTATTTACGCGCGAACATGGCAAGATAGGCGTTTTGGCGAAGGGGGCTAGACGACTCAAAGGCCCTTTCGAGTCTGCTCTTGACCTATTGGCCCTCTGTCGAATAGTCTTCCTCCACAAAACGTCGGACAGCCTGGACATATTGACTGAAGCGAAGCTCATGCGGCGGTTCCGGCCAGATCGGAATCTGGCTGGGCTTTACGCGGGTTATTACGTCGCCGAGCTGATCGACAGTTTGACCGACGAGGACGAACCGCAACCGGATTTGTTTGATTTAGCCGACGAAACGCTCGCGGCGTTCGCCGCCGGAGAGCCGGTCGTCAAGTGGACGGTACGTTTCGAGTTGGGGTTGTTGAGAATCCTGGGCCACCTTCCCTCGCTGGAGACTTGCGCCGAGTGCGGCGCGGCTGTGCCGAACGAGGGCCGCGCGGCCTTCGGACAAATCGACGGCGGAGTGTTGTGCAATAAATGTCGAGCTGGTAAACGGCACGTGGTGTCGGTCAGCGCCGGAGTGCTGCGGACAATGGCGCAATTGGCCGACCCAAACGCCGACCTTTGGCGTAGAATGGAAATCGAACCAAGAGGACTCGGCGAGTTGCGCGGGCTGATGAACCATTACTTTACTCATCTGTTGGGTCGCAAGCCGAAAATGCTGAAATATCTTGGGATTTTGGGAAAATGAAACCGGCGTATGAGCCGTGGCGTCAGTTTTTCATGTAATTCATGCGAAAAAATACCTTGGTGTATTGGGAAATTGAACCGCCCCCTGCAATTTGACGCGGACAAGGAAGTCCAGACATGCCGTGCGAAGGACCGCGAGGATACTTGATATCGATGTTCGTATTGGCCGTATGCGGCGGATGCGCGACCGTTCCGCCCTCTCCGGGCAACGCGCAAGCCGCCGCGCAAGCGAACGGGGACGAATACGAAGGCTGGCTGTTCAAGCGACTGACGGGCCAGCGCGAAGCCGGGGAGTCGATGGCCGCGGCCTCACAGCCCGGCGCTCCGGTAGAGCCGCTTGGGCCGCTGGTTCCCGGCCCCTCCTCCGCGCGCGGCGCGGTGCGCCAGGCGTCGAATTTGGAGGTAGTCTCGCCCGCTCCCGCCCTGCCTGCCGGTCCTCCGCCGACGAT